>MDSW01223552.1_pt1 | contig 15706 bp, 18 predicted proteins | sample 811171 | NCBI WGS metagenome assembly MDSW01 (sample SAMN05326641, study PRJNA326480) | marine metagenome | isolation source: seawater | place: Atlantic Ocean: North West | collected 2012
CCAACTTAATAACAAACGAAGCACTAGACCCAGTTGGAAAAATCCCCGAGTTTAAATATTGTGCGGTTACCCTAAAAGCGGGTCAACGTCCGGGTGATATCATCGATAAAAAACAAATCAAAAACAAAAAATCTGATATCAATTATCTATATGGTTCGTAGAAATTATGAATCTAAATTCTTAACGTCAATTAATCTTAGTGTTTCTTGAACTAGCGGATCAGCTGTTTCATCAGCTTTATTTCTAACCACTGTCTTAATCTGATAAAGTTTTCCAGGAATCTGATCAGAAAATATAAATTCGTAATATTTATCTGCAAATTGCTCAAAATCACGACGATGAGGATCGTTTACATAGGGAGTAAAGGATACTTTCTCACCGCTATACTCTTTTCCGTTATATGTAAAAGTAGTTGCTTCTACGCTTGCACTTTCTCTTAACGCCACTTTGATTGCCTTAAGAAAATGTCTATACCGATTACTTTTTCCGCCAGTAATACGAGCCATATCATAGACATCACCTGTCATATACACACCAACCACTGGATTTGACACTACGCCAGTAACATTGGCTTTATTTACAGCTTGTTTTCTCTCAGCTGTAAAAAAATCTAATAATGTATTTTTAGAACCGTCTTCATTTAACTCGATAATTTTTAAGTATACTGAATCCGTAAAACCATCCTCATAGGTACCTGATTTTACAAACTCATAATATAAGCTTAGTGGTTCATTTATATTTCCAAGATGATGATCTAACCACAACTTAGTTTCAGCTGTTGCAAACTCAAAATCCTCGGGAACTTCATCCACTTCACCATAACGACCAATACTCTTATCGAGTTCCTGTTCATTTAATGGTTCGCCACCTCTTATTACATTTGATTTTTCTGGCGCCTCTTTACTCTCATCTTCTGAATAAACAAAAGAGGAATATGTTGAGACTGTCAGTATCAAAAATAAAGTAATTATTCTGTAACTCATGCGTTTAATCCTTTTATTTTACTAATGGAATATTATAATCAATTAATATATTTTCAATTTCAGTTTTATTTTCTTTGATGAGCTTATCTATGGTCGCCTTCCATGGTTTTTCTCTGTAACGAACTGCCATTGAAAAACTAAATGTAAGTCTTATATTGTTTTCTGGGTCATCTTTAAGTGGCAACACTACAAGATCTGCTTTATCTTTATATTGTTTCGCCCAATATCCAGCACTCTGTCCCATAACGATGGTAGCATCTATGTTTCCTGCTACAATTTCATCGATCAAAATCTTAGAAGGATTCGCTTTTGGATCCCCCGGCTGTCCTTGATATGGGCTCATGTATGACATTAAACCATGCTTAAAAACCCAAAGTTGTGCGGCACCAATATCGCTCAAACCTATCTTAATCTTTTCTTTACTTGCCTTTGCCGCATCCAAAAGTAACGATGGGTCCGTAACTGAATCTAGATTACGCCCCTTAGCATAAACTAGTGCATATGATGTTGTGTAGTATGGTTCGGTTGTATCCGCAAGCTCAAAACTTGAGGGTACATTCATTACAATATCACACTTATAACCCATTCCATTTGATTCAGCTCTTAAAGTATTTCTAATAAAACCTATGCGTTGAGGAAAATATTCATACTTTATTTTTAAACCAAGCTTACTAGCCAAAAGTTCAGCAATTTTATTTTCGAACCCTTCGCCTTTTTCATTAGACATAGGCAGCATATACGGATCAGCGCAAACTTTAAAATACTCTTTGTCAGCTAAATGATCGTCTGCCAAAAGAGAATTAGCGACAAAAACCAAAAGAATGAAAAATATTTTTATTTTCATATAAGCAGAACCTTTTTTCTAACAGGCTTAACCCTCGTTATTATTAAAAATTACTTCGCTTTAATCTTATTTATTTTACCAATAAGGCGCTTAAAAGGTCCTTGAAGCTCTGCCATTGCTCTTTCTTTTGTTGCAGCTTTTTGATCAGCGTTTACATCGCCTACAACAATAACGCCAACCATTCCAAAACCAATATGGGGTTCACATACATAACCAAAGATTCCATTAGTTTCTAGCGGTGGTGTAACCATTGTAGCGCCAGCCATCTTACCTTTTTCTCCAAAATTTACACCGCCATCAGGCACTAGATAAGTAACCGCGTTATGAGAAGTCATATTGATAAATTTTACTGTATCTCCAGGCTGTACATAAACAATTGCTGGTTTAAATTCTCTTGCAGCAGCATTAACAACATGTTCTTCTGCGTTGACAATGTTAGGAATCGCAAAAGTTAACATGCTCAGTGCGAATACCATATTCCTTACTTTTATCATTTTAATTTACCCCTTATTTTTTACACTAATTCTAAGACAGAACTATTTGGAACAAGTTCTCACTAATTGTACATAATATAACGATTTTTATTCTATATTTATTAACGAATTAACACAAAATCATTAAAAAAAATCCCTGATGCCGAGGCATCAGGGATCTAACAAACTTACGTCTGTTTATTGCTTAAGGTAGGCTAAACACCATTAATACACCACTATTACGTGATGAATTAAGAAGTTTACGATAACCACCTACAGCACCAAGAGCAGCATCATCTGGAGCTGCAGCTAAGCCTTCAATAGACACAACTGCGCCAGCCCAACCGCCGATGCCTGAAAGAACACCAACGTATTGCTTACCCTTATGAGCCCATGAGTTGAAGTTTCCGATAATTCCTGATGGAGCTTTGAACTTCCATAGTAATTTACCAGTCTTCGCATCAACAGCTTTAGCATATGCGTCAAGAGTTCCGTAGAACACGACGTCACCAGCTGTAGCTAGAACACCAGACCATACAGACCATTGTTCAACAATGTTCCAAACAATCTTACCTTTGCCAGCATCCCATGCCAACATGTTACCCATGTTGTCATTTTGAGCATTATTATTAGGACACTCTGGGCAAACTGCACCAGCAGGATACATAGTTAGAGCAGCGTTAACATAAGCCGCACCAGCTGTGTATTGGTTACCACCAGCAGCATAACTTACTGGTTCGTATGTCATACATACGTGGTTAGTTGGAACGTAGAACAGATTAGTACGTGGAGAATAAGCAGCAGGCTGCTGATCCTTGGTACCAAGTGCTGCAGGACAAATATCCTTAGAAACTACGTCTTCACCGTTGTGATGGGTAGAGTACTTATCAAGCGTTTGAGGATAACCCGTCTTCATGTCAACGTGAGTTGCCCAGTTAACAGCAGGGTCATACTTTTCAGCTACAAGTAACGCACCAGTCTTACGGTTCATGGTGTATCCAAATCCGTTACGATCAAAGTGAACCAAAGCAGGGGTCATTTTACCCTTAACTTTAATATCAGCTAGGATCATTTCGTTAACACCATCGTAATCCCACTCATCGTGTGGAGTCATTTGATATACCCAACGCGCAACACCGGTATCGATATCACGAGCGAACATAGTCATTGACCATTTGTTGTCTCCAGGACGTACAACTGGGTTCCAGGTAGATGGGTTACCATTACCGTAGTAGACCAAGTTTTCGTCGAAGTCAGCAGGCCACCAACCCCATACTGAACCACCACCCATTTTCCAAGCATCACTTAAACCATTACATTTGTTTGGTCCACGTGAAGGAGCTTTCCAGTCAGCATTCGCACACCATGAATTAAGTGAAGAATTTTTGCCAACTTTCTTGCCTAGTGAGGTAGTGTTCGCGTCAAAAAGAATATCTTCGTCTGGACCCATGCTAAATGCACGCCATGCTAAAGAGCCATCTTTCGCATTGAAAGCAGCAATCCAGCAACGGACACCAAACTCAGCACCAGAACAACCAGTTATGACTTTGTCTTTAATTGGATGTGGTGCGTTGGTGTTAGTATCACCAGCAGCAGGACCATAGCCGATTTCACGTCCATTTTCTGCAGTCCATACAACTTTACCGGTTGCAGCATTTAACGCGACTAAAAGCGTATCAGCTTGTTGAAGATAGATGTTGCCCATGCTGTAACCTAAGCCACGGTTTACAATATCGCAGCACATTACAGGCACAGTTTCTGCTTCATCTTGTTGTGGCTCGAAATACCAAACGATTTCAAGTGTGTCCAAGCTAATAGCAAAAACGTCATTAGGGAATGAAGAGTGAATGTAAAGAGTATCACCTGATAAGCCAGTTGCGCTTCCTGGTAATACTAATGGTCCACCTTCATGACCTTGTAGACGGCCAGTTGAAAAAGTCCATGCAGTAACAAGTTTGCTAGCATTTTTCGTGTTGATTTGATTCAACTCGGTGTAACGCCAGTTGTTGTAGTCACCACCTGGGAAAGCCCAATAGTTAGGATTGTCAATCAGCTTACGAACTTCATCATTCGCAAATGCTGGTGCACAAATACCTAATGCTAAAATAGCAATGAGCATTTTCTTTATTAATTTACTCATGACCTCCTCCTCTATAATTGGTTGATCATGTGTGATCTCATAATTGATAAAACAACTCTCTGCCACCTCGAGATCATAAAGTGTCAAAAAGCTTTAAAAAAGTAAAATTATTAATTTGGAAGTTTTGAATACTGATTAATGTATTTTTAGGATGTGAAAATGAGACCATTGGCTCATAGCATCGTTTATGATTTATTTTTGAATGCATATTTTCGATTTTAGTTTTTAGTTTTATTATCCTACTACCCATTTGTGAAACTAGGACTTCCCTTTTGCCAACTCGCACACACATCACACAAACGAGTTCGCATAAATTATTTTTATGAAACTAATTACAAAAATTTATGTTGTTGGCTTAGTGGGTACAAATACTTCTTAATTTTTGTTTAAAAATTGGACCTTTTCCATCCCGAGATCCAGAGTATTAGTACCTAATACTTCTATTCCAACAATAGCGAGTCTAGGAAATTTTCCTAGCCCATGCAAGTTTTTTTTTCATCTATTTTGCTATAAAAAACAGTGTGCTAGACAAAGACTATACAGGTGTTTATGGACATAACTCTAGTTAAATCTAAGCTGATCAATTATATTGCTGCATTGCAACAATATTTATAAAAAAACATTAAATTACGTATGAATATGAAATGAACAAATATATAATTGCACGGGTCAAAATAGTGTCATAAAAGAGAATAAATTTATGCTCATAAAGTATCTAGCTACATTAACTTTTGGACTGCTAATAACGTCAGCTGCGATTGCTGATGCACCAGCGAATCTTCGACCAACTGGAGATACTGCTGAATGGAGACAGAATTTATCAGATGAGGCCTGGGAAAAAAATATCAGGAAACAGTTCTTTCAAGATAGAAAAATCATTGAAGGCGTAGAACAAAATATTCTTGAGCTGAAAGTGCCTATTTTGGCTGAAGATGCAACAGTTGTTCCAATATCAGTTCACACCAATATTCCACAAACAAATGAGATCTACATTAAAAAGATTCATATTTTTGTTGATAAGAATCCAATACCATTAGTCGGAGCCTTTGAATTTACTCCAGATAGTGGTAAGGCTGATTTAGCTATGCGTATACGTGTTGATGCCCATAACTACGTACGCGCAATTGCTGAACTAAATACTGGTGAACTTTTTATGGCAAAATCTTTTATAAAAGCAAAAGGTGCATGTTCCGCACCACCGCCACCAGGTAGTGAAGAATCAAAAAAATTGCTCGGAAAGATGAGAATGAGAGTTATCGGTGATGTAATTCTTGGTAAACCTAATCTAATGCAACTAAAAATACGCCACCCTAATATTACAGGTATGGCGCCATTAAAGATTGGCTCACGCGTTAGACCTCCAGCTCATTTCGTCAATAAGGTTGAAATTACTTACAACGGGAAGCTTATTGTTAAAGCATCATTAACATTTTCTGTCAGCATGGATCCCGCACTTCGTTTTTATTTCATTCCAGAAAAAGAAGGTACGATGCTAGTTAACGGCACAGACACCAAGAAAAATCAGTTCAGCGGTTCTCATCAGGTATCACTAGACTCGTAGCAATTTAAAAAAAACTAAAAAAAAAGAAAACCAATAGGTTTTCTTTTTTTTAAATCAAATAAAAATAAAATTAATTTTTACTTGTTGGTTCAATTCTCTTGACTTGTTTTACAACCAGGCAATTTGAATCTGCTTTCTCTCTTACTTTAAGGAGTACGTTATAAAATTCCTCACCACGTTCGTTATCCCTAAAAAATCCACCTTTTTCACCAGGCATAGCTCTATTTCTCTCATAGGTAACACCATCTTCATAATTTTCAAACGTCATACCTGCTGAAATTACATCGTAACGACATGCGCAAGTATATAAATTTTGATCATTTAGCCCACCTAAAGCCGACATACAATCAAGTACGTAACGTACAGTTACTTCAGTTGGAAATTCATTTTTTTTATCAACTTCAATGACATCAATAGCGATGGCTGGCGTTATATTTAAAAGAAAAATAGCCAGACAAATTGTTGCTTTTCTCATTCTTTATCACTCCTTAAGTATGTCTTAAATCTTTACTATTTTTTAAATTTACTTAGCTTTTAGAAAATGAACTAGGTCAATAAGTTCATATTATCACCAAAAAAATTTAGTTGCCTAAATACTTTTCTATTAATTCAAATGTCTTATTAGATGAACCTCTATTTGCCTTAATAACGGTCTCACCAGAGTCGCCTATACTATTCCTAAGATTAGCATCACTCAACAAATCTATTACCCTGTCTGACAATTCTTTGGCATTTTGAGCTAATAACAATGCCCCCTCATGAAAAAGAAGTTCGCTTATTTCCCTAAAATTATAAGTATACGGGCCTGTTATTACAGGTAAATTTAAACTTGCCGGCTCTAACATATTTTGCCCGCCATTTTTCACAAGGCTACCGCCAACAAATGCAACTTCAGAAGCAGCATAATATAGCTTAAGCTCTCCAAGCGTATCTAGTAAAAAAACACTATTTTCATTTTCAAATGATTCTTCTTTGGTGCGTCTTTTGAATTTAAATCCTCCTTGTTTACAAAGTGTAACAACTCTTTTAATACGTTCTGGATGCCTTGGTGCTAATATCAGAATGGCATCTTGATATTTTGATAAAACATTTCTATGGGCGTCCAAAATTATTTCCTCTTCACCTTCATGAGTGCTTGCTGCAATCCATATAGGACGACTAATTGAAAAATAATGTCTTAAAGATTCTGCCTCTTCTTTAACACTTTGCTGTACTTCTATGTCAAACTTTAAGTTTCCAGAAATTGAAATATTTTCTTTTTTTGCTCCAAGCATGATAAAACGATCAGCATCTGCCTTTGTCTGCGCAGCAATTTCTTCAACTAATTGAAGCGTCTTCGAGGTTAATTTTGATATTAATTTGTACCCCTTTGTCGATTTTTCACTTAATCGTGCATTAACAATAAGAACTGGAATATTCGCTTCATTACATAAGTGATAAAGATTAGGCCAAATCTCGGTTTCCATAGTTATTAAAACAACTGGATTAACAGACTGTAGAAATTTATTTACGCAAAAAGGAATATCATAAGGCAAATATAAATTTAAGATATTTTTATTATACTCTTGAGAAACTGTCGCAGCTCCAGTTGGTGTTACAGTAGTAATAAGAATTGAGAAATCTGGATATTTTTTTGAAAGCTTTTTAACAATTGGTTTTGCGGCATTAACCTCACCAACAGAAACAGCATGTATCCAAATTACTGATTTTTCATTTTTCCAATTTACAATACCAAATCTTTCAAGCCATCTTTTTCTATAATCTGGATTTTTACAACTAACCAATAATAGTCTTAGTAAAATAAATGGCACTAGAAGATGAATAACTACTGTATAAAGATATCGCAATTGACTTAAAAATATTATTTTGTTTATAAATTAATTAAGAAGTTCATCTAGATACAAATTAACACCCTTATCAACCGATATAAATTCGGTCTTGTAACCTATTGACCTTAGTTTAGTAAGGTCTGCTTCAGTAAAACTCTGATAATTTTTCTCTATTTCTTTAGGAAAAGGGATGTAGTTAATTTTTCCTTTTTTACGTCTTTTAATGATTGTATTCGCAATATCATTAAAGCTATTTGATTTACCCGTTCCAACATTATATATCCCGGAAATATTTCTATTATTCATCATCCAGACATTTGTCTTAACAACATCATCAACATATATAAAATCTCTGCGTTGCTCTCCATTCTTATATCCACCGCTTGCAGAGAATAAATTTAGGTTTCCCATATCATTGATCTGATTATTAAAATGATATATGACACTTGCCATTGATTTCTTATGTGTTTCATGTGGCCCATAAACATTAAAATATCTGAGCCCAACTACCTGTGATTTAAGTATCTTTCTAATTTTTAAATCACGCACATACTGATCAAACATCCATTTAGATTGGCCATAAATATTAATCGGCTCCTCATTTTTTTCTTCCTCAGTAAAATTTGAGCTAAGACCGTAAATCGCTGCACTAGATGCATAAATAAATGGAATCTCACGCTCCGTACAAAAATCTAATAACGTTTTTGAGTACATGTAGTTATTGCTCATCATATATTCGACATTTCTCTCGGTTGTTACAGTGCATGCTCCTTGATGAAACATAAAATCAATATCCTCACAAATCTTTTCACGTTCCTCAATTGCTCTAATGAAATCACTTTTATCAATATAAGCGCTGATCTTATCTTTTATTAAGTTATTATTTTTCTGACTATCTTTTAGATTATCAACGACAATAATATCTTGATGACCCATCGCATTAAGTTTAGAAACCAAATGACTTCCAATAAAACCTGCTCCTCCAGTAACAACAATCATAATCTGCTAGCTCTTTAATCGCCTATTTTTTTTATAATTTTACTTGTTGAATGTCCTTTTTCATAAGGGAGAATGGCAACCTCTCCACCAAATTTTTTAATAAATTTAGCTCCTGCTATCTCCTCTTCTTTATAATCTCCACCTTTTACAAGAACATCAGGTTTTAATAATTGAATTAGCTTCTCTGGTGTATCTTCATCAAACTCAACAACTAAATTAACACTTGCTAAGCCATTCAAAACAATCGCTCTATTTTCGAGTTTATTTATTGGTCGCTTATTACCTTTTAATCGCTTAACAGAATCATCATCATTAATTGCTACTACGAGAAAATCACCAAGAGATTTAGCTTTAGCTAAATATTTAACATGTCCGGTATGTATTATATCGAAACAACCATTTGTCATTATTATTTTTTTCTTTTGATTTTTAATATTCTGAATAATTTTTATCGCATCATCTCTGTGGAATACTGTTGATAATTTTTCATTATTATTAATATTTTTATTAATTTCATTGGCTGTAACGGAAGCTGTTCCAAATTTCTCTACAACTAACCCAGCAGCTGTATTAGCAAATGATGTTGCTATTTCAATGGGAACGTTGCTTGCGAGTGAAGCAGCTAAAACAGCAATAACTGTATCCCCTGCTCCTGTTACATCAAAAACTTCATGCGAAACTGCATCATGATGAAATGATGTTCCATTATCTTTTATTAATACCATACCCTTATTTCCTCGAGTAACAAGCAGGGCTTTTATTTTTAATTCTTTACAAAGAGCTTTTCCTTTATTTACTAATTCATCATCTGTATAGAATTTTCCTACTATTGCCTCAAACTCTTTTTCATTTGGTGTTAAAATATCTACATTTTCATATGGTGTAAAATCTAAAGATTTTGGATCAAGAAGTATTGGTATATTTTTTTTATTTGCACTTTTTATTAACTTATCAACATCAATCAAACTACCTTTTGCATAGTCAGACAATATAACTATATCCGTTCCTTCTAGTAATTTAATATACCTATCAAATAAACTATTTGTATTTGAAAATTCAGTCTTTTCATAATCGAGTCTTATTAATTGCTGGTGTTGACTGACAACTCGTTTTTTGGTTACTGTAGAAAAGGCATCATTTTGTAAAAAATGACATTTAACATTTTTTTTTGTGAGAATATTCTCTAATTGCTCAGAGGCTTTATCTATCCCTGTGATTCCTAATAGATCTACAGACATTCCAAGAGATGAGACATTTAACGCAACATTTGCTGCGCCACCTGGTCTCTCTTCCGTATTACTGACTTTTACTATAGGAACAGGAGCCTCAGGTGAAATGCGACTGGTTTCGCCATAAATGTATTCATCGAGGATAATATCCCCAACAACTAACACTTTGGCAGATTTTAGGGGTTTAAAAATTTTGTCTTGCATTAAAAAATTTGTTTAGATTATTCTGTATATATATATTAGATTCTAACATACGATAATTATCATAGTATTCAATATGTTGATTAAAAGACTATTATTTCTTCTATATTTACTAATTCATGCGAATACCTTGTTCGCTGAGGGCAATATTCCTCCTTTTTTCGAAGTGAATTACAAGCTATATAGTGATGGTACTAGAATTGGGCTCATGGAGAGAAAGTTTTTTAAGAATCAAGATAATAGCTATGTATTCCGCTCTGAAAGTAAGACAACTGGATTAATTTCATTATTTAGAAAAGATCATATTACTGAAGTTAGCAATTGGAATTTTATAGACTCAAACTTTTTTCCTTTAAATTATACATATCAACATACTGGTAATAAAAAGAACCGAGATGTTGAAATAAACTTCAATTGGGATAGTGAGGTCATAGTCAATCGTGTTAATGATTCAGTATGGAAAATGAAAACAGAAAATGGTGTATTAGATAAATTATTATATCAATTAATAATAATGGTTGATCTAAAATCTGGAAAGATCCCTAATAAATATATAATTGCTGATGGTGGAAAAATAAAAGAATATAGATTTGAAAAAATAAAGGAAGAGGTAATCGAAACAGCAATTGGGAGCTTTAATACTACTAAGCTAGCTCGTTACAAGAAAAATAAACAAGAAACATTTTTATGGTGCGCGCATGAGCTTAACTTTTTACCTATAAAAGTTATCACAAAAGAAAAAGATGGCAGAATATCAAAAGCAATAATTAAATCTTTAGTAGGAATTAATTACTAATTTGTTTTATAAGTTCATCTGGAGGAATGTATCCTGGTAATTTTCTTCCATTTTCTAAAAAAATAGCAGGCGTTCCAGATACACCAAGTTTTTTACCAAGTGCATATTGTTGAGCAATTGGTGCATCACAGATCCTTGAATTAACTCTCTCACGATTTTTAGCAGCTGTTAGTGCTAACTGTCTATCATCCGCACACCAAACATTCCGCATTTCTTCTCCAATTGCTGAATCAACCCCTGTTCGAGGATACGCTAGGTACCTAACTGATATTCCCATCGCATTTAATTCGGGTACATCCAGATGAAGTTTTCTACAATATCCGCAATCAACATCAGTAAAAACATATATATAATGTTTGTTTAGATTTGAAGAAAATTCTATGTATTCATCTTTTTTAATTGAACTCAATAGATTGATTCTATTTTCTGCACGAACATCTTCAGTTAGATTTCTGCGATTACCTATATCTAATATTTCCCCCTTAAGAACAAAATTAGCATCTCGAGTCATGTAAATTATATCGGGGCCAATTAATACTTGGTATATCCCCTTAATTGGAGTTTCTTCTACACCTGTTATTTCAATTTCAGATGATAATCGAGACAATGATTCACTAAATTCTTTGATAAGTTCATCGTTCGCATATAGATTTGTTGAAATAACGACACATATTAAAATAAATAATCGGAAATTAATCAAAATATTACCTCTTTTTTATCTATATTTAGTAAAGTAAACATAATATTACAATTTGATCTCTTTAGATGCCAATAAACCATTTTTTAACCACGAGGGTGGTGCTTTGAATGTATGTCTTTTAATCGCTCTCGTGCAACATACGTATATATTTGTGTAGTTGAAATATCACTATGGCCTAGCAACATTTGTACAACCCTAAGATCGGCTCCATGATTAATTAAGTGTGTAGCAAATGCATGTCTAAGCATATGCGGGGATATGTTTTTCTTAATCCCAGCAACAATTGCATGTCTTTTAACTATATGCCAGAAGGTTTGGCGTGTCATTGATTTTCCTCTTCTACTGGGAAAAAGAGTATCTGTTGAATTGTTCTCACCCAAAATTTCATTTCTTCCATGTGCAAGATATTTTTCTAACCACTCAGTAGATATTTCTCCAAGTGGAACTAAGCGTTCTTTGTTGCCCTTACCCATCACTCTAACTACACCTTGACGTAAATTTATCTGGTGTAGTGTTAATGTTATAAGTTCGGAAACCCGAAGACCTGTGCCATAAATAATTTCTAGCATGGTTTTATCTCTAAGACCTAATGGTTGATTTGTATTTGGAGCATCAAGAAGTGACTCAACTTCATTTTCTGTTAATGATTTAGGTAAACTTCTACCTAATCTAGGAGCTTCGACATTCTTAATGGGATTTTGTTTTACCTTATCTTCCTTCGATAAATACTCGTATAAACGACGCAAGCTTGATAAATTTCTTGCAACTGTTCGAGTTGATTTATTTTCTGTCGATGCTAAATAAGCTAATATATTTTGCGGTCCTGCTTTTGTAATATTTATACCTTGATTTTGCAACCATCTTGCATATTTAGATATATCGCTACGGTATGCAAATAGAGTGTTTTTACTTAATCCTCTCTCCATCCAGAGAGAATCTAAAAATAAATCAATTATTTCTTTTGATTCATTTGTAAGATCTTCCATACTTTAAAATTCATTATTTAATAATTCATGAACATCAAATTATTCTTTGAAAATTATATTTATTATTCAAAATGATTTTTTTATGGTTACTAATTACTCTTTATTTTTTCTTTAATACGTGCTGCTTTTCCACGAAGCTCTCTCATGTAATATAATTTTGCTCGGCGGACATTACCATGTCGTTTAACTTGAATTTCAGCAATACTTTGACTAAAGGTCTGAAAAACCCTTTCTACGCCTTCACCATATGATATTTTACGTACAGTAAACGATGAATTTATACCTCTGTTTTTCACTGCAATTACAACGCCTTCAAATGCTTGCAGACGCTCTCTTTGCCCTTCCTTAACCTTAACCTGAACAACAACCGTATCACCAGGAGAAAATTTAGGTATTTTTCTCTTCATTTGCTCAGACTCAAGTTGTTCAATAATATTCGACATTTCTATAACTCCAAAACTTTTATAAAATTACTTAAATTAATTTTTTTTAATTTCGTCTATATATTCCTGCAATAATAATTTTTGCTCTTCATTAAGTTCTATTGATTCTATTAAATCTGGTCTTATTCGCCAAGTTTTACCTATTGCCTGTTTTAACCTCCAGCGTCTGATTTCCTCGTGGTTTCCACTTTGTAAAATCTCTGGGACTATTAAGCCATTAATATCATCTGGACGCGTATAATGCGGATAGTCGAGCAAGCCGTCAACAAATGAATCTTCATTTGCTGAGTTATTATCGCCTAAAACACCTGGTAATAGCCTACAAACACTGTCTATTAAGACTAAGGCAGCAAATTCACCGCCACTAAGTACATAATCTCCTATTGACCATTCCTCATCTATCTCAGACATAATTATACGCTCATCAACGCCTTCGTAGCGTCCACATACAATTATCATACCTTTTCTTTTTGAAAATTCGGCAACACTTGATTGTTTTAACTGAGTACCTTGTGGCGAAAGTAATATAACTTTTGTTTTTGGTTGCTTTTCCTTAGCTTTTTTTATTGCTGCGCTTAAAGGCTGGTGCTTTAAAACCATCCCAGGCCCTCCGCCGTATGGACGATCATCAACAGTTTTATGTTTATCTTGAGCGTAATTTCGAGGATTCCAGTTTCTTAATTCAATTAGTCCATTTCCTTTGGCGCGACCAATTACTCCATGAGTTAAAGCTGATGAAATTATATCTGGAAAAAGCGTAACTACGTCTATTTGGTAAATCATTCTTCGATTATCCAATCAACATGGATAACTCCGTTGTCCAAATCAATATTTTTAATATACAAATCCATAATTAAGGGAATTAGAATTCGTTCGTTACCTCTAATGCTGCCCTTTACTACAAAAACATCATTTGCACCCGTTTCAATGATCTCGCTAACGGCGCCCAAATGAAGATTTGATTGGTTTTGAACGCTTAACCCCACCAAATCTTTCCAATAATATTCATCTTTCTTTAATTTGGGTAGTTTTTCAGAATTTATAGCGATATTACAGTTTACATATTCGCTAGCTTTCTCAGGACTATTCACACCTAAAATCTTGACGAAAAGCTTTTGCCCTTGTGTTCGTGATTCTTCGATATTTATTTCCTGCCAACCATCATTCAACTTTAATAACCAAGGTGCGTACAACAAAATATTATCACTTGGTCTTGTATAAGAATGAATCTTTAACCATCCCTTAACGCCATATACGCTACCAAATCGTCCAATGATTAAAGGATTATTAGTATTTTGACTTAAACCTGACATTGATGACTTGCGAAATTAAAAACAAAATCTATGCGAGAAAAGCTAAGAAACCTAATTATGACTCAACTGCTTCTGGTTCATTATCCTTTATTAATTTAGCAACCCTTTCGGAAGTCTGCGCACCCTGTGAAATCCAGTAGTTTATACGCTTTAGATCAAATTTTATGGGTACATCCTGACCTGTCGCAAAAGGATTATAGAAACCAAGCCGCTCAATTAGTCGACCATCTCGTTTATTACGGCTATCTGTAACCACAATATGATAAAATGGCTTCTTTTTTGCTCCTGTTCTTGACAATCTAATCGTTACCATCGTTATGATGACCTCATATTTTCATATTAAGCATGTAGAATTACATGTCTGAAAAAAGGCGCTATTGTACGTAAAAAACGTAAAAAAGAAAGTGGGCTGCTAATTTAACATAGAAAATAGCAATTATTTTACACTTAAATACACGCTGAAAAAGCGTCGTAGAACATCTATTCTTTAAAAAAATTATTAAGTATATTATTTATAGCATTGATTAATATAGGATTATTATATGGAATTATATGAAGAGAAAGCACGATTACGTAAAGAATTAAAAAAAAGGCGCCATAATCTTAATAACGACACAAGAAAAGAAAAAAGTGAGCAAATCGCCCAAACATTCTATCAGATAAAAGAATTTAAAGAGTCAAGTAGCGTATTTTGCTACTTATCTTACATGGATGAAGTTGATACAACTCGATTGGTAAAATATATTCTCAAGAAAAATTTAAAACTATATGTTCCAAAAATTATAAACAATGAGGAAATGGTTGCCACGAGATTGAGAAAAATGACTGATTTAGAACCAGATAAAATAGGAATATTAACGCCCAAAACAGGTGAAATTTTATTACAGTCAATAGACATAGCCATCACACCTGGACTTGGTTTTACAAAAAGATGTGAAAGACTAGGATATGGCAGGGGTTATTATGATAGATGGTTCTCAAAAAATCATGTAAAAATAAAGATCGGTGTTGCATTTGAAACACAATTAGTAAGTAGCCTGCCATTAGAAAAAACAGATATTGCAATGGACATACTAATAACAGAAAAGAAAGTGATTAAGAAAAAATAGCCCTTTAAAAACTAGTTTACTTCGAAGTGGGTTAATTCAACTGATAAAGTTCCTTTGTCTAACGCCTCACTTTGTGTTTTTTCAAGCCTTTCCATCTTAA
>MDSW01109402.1_pt1 | contig 15705 bp, 6 predicted proteins | sample 811171 | NCBI WGS metagenome assembly MDSW01 (sample SAMN05326641, study PRJNA326480) | marine metagenome | isolation source: seawater | place: Atlantic Ocean: North West | collected 2012
CGGTTGTCGCGCCGTCGCCGGCGCCGCCTCCGCCGGAGCGTCCACCGACGCCGGTTGTCGCGCCGTCGCCGGCGCCGCCTCCGCCGGAGCGTCCACCGACGCCGGTTGTCGCGCCGTCGCCGGCGCCGCCTCTGCCGTCTCCTCCGCCGCCGCAGCCGGCCGAGCCGTCGCCGCCTCCGCCCGGGTCGCCCCCGCGGCCGGACGCGCCGTCGCCGCCGCCGCCGGGACGGCCCCCCGCGCCGGACGCGCCGTCGCCGCCGCCGCCGGGAAGGCCCCCCGCGCCGGATGCGCCGTCGCCGCCGCCGCCGGGAAGGCCTCCCGCGCCGGATGCGCCGTCGCCGCCGCCGCCGGGACGGCCTCCCGCGCCGGATGCGCCGTCGCCGCCTCCTCCTTCTCCTCCCCCGCCGCGGCCGGACGCGCCGTCGCCGCCGCCGCCAGGTCTGCCTCCGCGGCCGGCCGCTCCGTCTCCTCCTCCTCCTGGTCAACCTCCTGCTCCCGCGGCGCCGTCGCCGCCGCCGCCTGGTCAACCTCTCGCGCCGATTCGCGTCGTGACCCCGGAGCCGCCGTGCCTTCAGCTGTTACGACGGCTCATGGGCGAGTGCGCGCCGCTGTTGGGCGAAGCCACGAGCGCGACGATGACGCAAGGGTGCTGCGACGTCATCCGAGAGATGAACTCCCCGGAGCTGCGTTGCTTCTGCGACGCGGACGTCCTCGACGAGCTCGGACCCCGGATTCGGCCAGTGTCGCTCATGGCGCCGTTCCTGTGCGGTTCCGAGGTGGAGCTCTTCGTCGGCGAGGAGTGCGTGGCGCCGGTTCCCGCGCCGCCGTCGCCGATCACGCCGCCGCAGCCGGAGGTTCGGTCTCCGCCGCCGCCGGTCGCGCCGCCGCAGCCGGTCGCCGCATCGCCGCCGCCTCCCGGGGCGCCACCTCGGCCTGCGGCGCCGTCGTCGCCGCCGCCGGAGGCTCCTGAGGCTCCGGCGCCGCCGCCGCCTGAAGCTCCTGAGGCTCCTGAGGCTCCGGCGCCGCCGCCGCCGGAGGCTCCGGTCGCGCCGGTCGTCGCGTCGCCGCTGCCCCCCGCCGCGCCGTCGCCGCCGCCGCCGGGCGAGCCGCCCGCGCCGGTCGCGTCGCCGCCGTCGCCGCCGCCTCCAGGTCAACCTCCGGTCCCGGTCCCGCCGAACGCTTGCCCGCGGATCCGCCTCCTCGGCCCCGGCGCCGGCCCGGGCCGAAACGAGGTCTTCGTCAACTCCGTCTGGATCGACCCCGGGGCGACCGCGACGGACGACGAGGACGGCGACCTCACGGACGCGATCGTCCGCGACGCGTCCGAGCTCGACACGACGACCCCGGGGGTGTACAGGGTCACGTATACGGTCGCGGACGCGGACGGATGCGAGGCTTTCGCCGCGCGGTACGTCCGCGTCGTCGCGCTCGTCGCGACGTCGAACGCGTTTTACCTCCGCGACTTGTGCGTCAACCAAGTCTCGGACGTGCGGCAAACGTGCGAGGTCGGGATGCGGACGACGTCGAACGAGACCCCGAACCCGAGCGCGTTCCCCGCGTGCTGCCTGATCGTCTCCGAGATGGACGCCGCCGCGTGCTTCTGCGACGCCGCAGTCGTGAGCAAAGTCAACGCCAACAACGCGACGTTTTTCAACGCGCTCGCGGCGTTTACGCCGATGGCGTGCGGGTTCACGATCAAGACCGGGGACGTGTGCACGGACATGCGCGCGCTGGAGACGTTCATCACGAACGAGCGCGAGGACTTGTCCGACGAACCGGTCGCGAGCGTGGAGGTTCTGATCTCCGAAGGCGGCGCGCTGGACGTGAGCTTGCCGTGCGACGATCAAGTCGAAGCCGCGGCGGCGATGTGCCAGCGCCTGACGCGCGTCACCCCCGGCCCGGCGCCGCTCGTGACGGATTACGTGCCGTGTTGCTCCGCCGCCACGGTTCTGAACATGTCGCGGTGCTTGTGCGAGGACGAGGACGGCGACGGCTCGCGCCTCGCCGTGCGTCCCGAGCGCGAAACGTTCCTCACGCGTCTCATCGGCTTCGCCCCGCTCGGGTGCGGGTTCTCTCTGACCGAGTCCTGCCCCGCGGTGAACGAACAGCTGTCGCTCCCGCCGCCGCTCGCGATCGTGACCGAGGTCGAGGGCATCCCCGCGACGCTGCCGATTGCTTACACGAACGCGACGACGTGGGAGATCCTCTGGAGGGACGTCGCCACGCCGATCGGTGAGGTCGAGTACGACCAAACGCTCGTCACCGTCCCCGTCGGAACGGAGCAGCTGTGGTTCTACGTCACGTGCGACGAGTACCTCGACGACGCCGCGGAGATCTGCGGCGACGTCCGACACGGCGTGAACGTGTCGACGTACGACGTCACCCGGTGCTGCGCGTTCTTGAAGGCTGCGCACGATCGCGGCTGCTTCTGCGAAGGCGCCGACGGGCTCGACCGCCTCGGCGAGATAAACCCCGATCTCTTCTCCGTCGCCCCCGCCGCGTGCTCGCTTCGCTTGGACGCGCCGCCGGCCCTGGGCGAGGCGATCTGCGACGCGGACGACGTCGAGGCCGTCACCGAGCTCGAGCTTCAGCGCGCTTCGGGCGGACGCGGCGGGCTCATCTACGCGACGACGGACGACACCGGCCTCGGGGAGATTGTCCCGTCGTCCACGGCGTCGTGCCTCCTCTCCGTCGTGATCGCGGAGGCGTCGTGCATCCCGCTTCTTGAGAGCATCGTGGAACCGTTCGAGCTCGACCTGGGCTGGCGCGCGTGCTGCTCTAGGATCGAGGCCGTGAATGATAACCTGTGCTTCTGCGACGGCGCGGTCGAGGCGGCGATGAACGTCACCGCGCGGCGGGACATCCACCGCCGGGTGTTATCCGCGGTTCCCGGGGCGTGCCAGGTCGACCTGACGATCGGTGATCAGTGCCCGTCCGCGCGGTTCGACGCCGCGATCGCGACCGAGGAGGACGTCGTGACCGCGGTGGACGTCACGACGTACGGCACCGTGCCGAACTCGACGATCGAGGTCGACGCGGAGGTGTACGACGTCAACGATGCGGTGTCCACGGTCACCGCGTCCGGCGCGGTCGTGATTTCAAACTTTAGCGGGTTCGACGAAAGCGGGAACTTCACCCCGAGCGCGTCGTTGATCCCCACCGCGGTTTTAACGCTGCCAGAGCTCGCGAACGACACGGCGAGCGCCGCCGGCGTGGTCATGGACGGCGATGGGGTCGTAACGTACGAGATCGGCGCGTTACCCGGCGTGATACTCACCGTCGACGGCGGCGAGGTCGGCGTCACGGTTCTGTCCCCCACCGGCGGCGTCACGCGCGTGCACGCGAACGCGACCGACGGCGAGGAGGAAGAACCAGACGCGGAGATCACCCTCCACGGCGACGAGGGCGCGCTCGAGGCGTCCGTCGGCGACGCGACCGCGTCCACGCCGCTGTCTTCCAGGGACGAAGGCATCGCCGCGTTCGTCGAGGCGCTGCAAAACATCGACGCGAGTTTCGACGACGAGGCCGGGGTGTTCACGTTCACGCTCCCGGACGGCACGGTCGTCACCGTGGACGCGTCGACGTTCTTGGACACGATCGCGTCTGTGGATTCGCTCGCGCCCGCGCCCGCGCCGACGATCGCGCCCGTCGTCGATTCTCCCGCGCCCGCGCCCGCGACCGCGCCGGGGCCGTCCACCGCGGTCGCGACGATTCCAAACGGCCTCTCCAACTTTGGCGTCGTCGTTCGCGACGGCGAAGTCGTCCCCGGGGACTCTCTCGGCGGCGGCGTCTGCGACGCCGTCCGCGGCGTGAAGTCGTTCTTAACCACGAGCCTCGACCCCGGGATGACGAGCTACTTCGTCATGGGCGCGGTCTCGTGCTGCGAGAACCGAGTCCTCGACATCCCCGAGCTCACGATCCCGATCCGGTACCGCCCGCGAGGGTCGCCGACGCGGACGTACGCGCCGCCGCTGACGTCCCCCACGGTCGAGTGCCTCGGGTTGAACATCGTCGGCCGGTTGGGTAACATCCGCGAGGAGATTCCGTGCGAGCGATTCAGCTACGACGTCGTGGACTACGGCGTGCTGGTGCGCGTCACCCCCGTGTCCTTGTGCCAGGAGTGCTCGCTCGTGGGCCGAGGCACCGACGGCGCGCTGTTCAAGCTCACGCACCCGGCGAGGGACACGTTGACCGCGATGCAGCCGCAAGTGATGCGGCTGCGTTGCGACCTCGACCACGTCTTGCGACCGACGCCGCGCGACGGCGGCGGCGGCGAGCGGAGGAAGCTCCTGGAGCTACCGACGCCGCGTCCGCCGCACGCGCGCGGGTTGAAGCAGTTCCTCGGCGTTCGGCAGCACAGCAACCCGGGGGAGGTTTCCGACTTCTGGCAGAACCTCGAAGACCGCGTCCGCGGCGGCGAGGACGACGACGAGGGTGCGGTCTTTGACGACGGCGGCGGCGGCGGCAGCGGCAACCGCTTCGACGACTACGAGCCGCCGACGACGCCGGAAGAGAGCAGGTTCGCGCTCGTGGGCGAAGACGGCGCTACCGCCGCCGGCGGCGGCGGCGGCGGCGCCGCCGCCGACGCCGACGACGACGCCGACGCCGCGCCCACCGCGACCCCTAACCTCCCCGGCGACTCCGCGGCGCTGCCGTCGTCCATGCAGTCCGCCTCGGACGTCGCGCGCTGCTTCGACGACGTCTTGAAGCTCGCGAACAACGTCCAGTGGTGGAGCCGCGGCGCGGGTCCGCTCGAGCCCGGGCTTCCGAACGAGCCGTACGACGAGTACGTCTTCGCCGGGTCGATCGAATCCACGTCGGATTCCGCGGACGTGAACCTCGACGGGATCGTCCTCCCGATCGTGTTCTCGCCGTGGGTGCTCCCGCCCGCGGACGGGTCCTGGCGCGCGGTGTTGGACCCCGCGTCCGAACTCGAAATCGGCTGCAGCGGCGTCGCGATCGCGTCCCCGGACGGCGAGTCGTTCCCGGTCGACGCCGACGGCGGCTGCGGCGGCGTGAAGTTCGCGCTGTCCACGTACTCGCCTCCGAACCGGGACCAAGGCGAGGGACAAAACGCGGCGGCGACGCAGGCGTCATCGCCGCCGAGCGTCCTCCTCCTCGAAGTGCTCTTCGACGGCGTCTTGTGCCCCGGGTGCGAGATCGTCGGCGCGGGCGTCCAGGGCGAGATGTTCCGCGTGACGCACCGCGAGGGCGCGTCGCTGGATTTCGTCGGCCCCACCGTCGGCGCGTTGGAGTGCGCCCCCGGCGGCGCCGTCGGCGACGTCGTCGACGCCGCGGAAGCCGTCCCGGAGACGCTCTCCGCAGGTCCGGGTGCGACCGCGGGAGACGGCGCCGCGCGCGCCGTTATCGCGCAGGGCGACGACAGAGACACGTCCTCGTGCCTCGGCAGACAGGGGTTGAACCTGAAAGGCGAGCTCTTGAACGACGGGAACGCGCTGATCAAAGGCGAAGCCGAGGACTGCTGCGAGGACTGCAAAGCGAACGACGCCTGCAACGTGTGGGTGTATTGCGAAGGCGACTGCGTCGAGTACGCGTACCACTCGTGCTGGCTGAAGCGCGCGGCCGCGGGGTTCGACATGCAAGAGCCCGACGCGTGGGCCGCGAGCGAAGACACGCCGTGGACGTCGGGGTGGTTTCCCCCGAAGGAGGGCGCGACCGTCCCAGAGTCGGCGGAGACGCCCGCGCCCGCGCCCGCGCCCGCGCCCGCGCCCGCGCCCGCGCCCGCGCCGGTCGCCGCGGAGCCCACGCGCGCGCCGACGATCCCGTTCCCGTCCCCGGACGAGACAGCGGACACCGTCGCGGCCGCCCCGGAGGAGCCCACTCCGCCGGATATCCGCGTCGTCCCCGTGGGCGGCGAGGAAGCGCCGCCGCCGTCGCCCGCGCCCACGCCCGCGGAACCGGTCGCGACGCCGCCGACGACGACGACGCAGACGACGCCGGCGGAGAATCGCTCGTTCGTCCTCGTCCCCGGTGAGCCGACGCAGATCCCCGCGAGCACGATCACGATCACGCCGAACGGCGAGCTCCTCGTGAACACGTCCGCGCCCGCCGCAGCGCGAGTTCAACCCCCCGCGTCGTCGTCGTCGTCGTCGTCGTCGTCGTCGTCGTTCCCCGGCGTCGACGCGAGGGCGGCGGCGCCGACGTGCGAAGACGCGGACGTCGCCGCGTGCCCGTCCCCGGCGGGCGCGTCGGATCCGCTCGCCGCGGCGCGCGTCCGCGGATCGTTCCAGCTCCTGCGCGCGCGCGACGTCGAGACCGGCGGCGCGAGGGACACCAACGCGGGGTCGCTCACGCTCTTGCGACCCGGAGACGAAGTCTTCGAGGTGTTCGTCACCGGGACGCTCATCAACGCCAACGACGAGGGCGTCTGCCTCGCCGGTTTGGAGATTCCGTTCGCGTTCCCGACCTCCGTGGTCCCCTCCCCGGGGGCGGCGCCGATCGACGCGCCCGCGGAGGACTTCGTCGCGACGTGCTACTACGTCGGCGTGCGCTCGCGCGAGGCGTCCGCGGCGCCGGGGACCGCGTCCGCGCGAAGAGGCGCGTTCCTAGACGATCTCGAGCCCGGCACGGCGCCGAGGGCGTGCGACGAGACCATCGCGCTGCGGACGACGGCGGACGGCGCGGACGTGGCGTTCGAGGACGACGTCGCGCTGTGCCCCGGATGCTGGCTCGTCGGCGGCCGCGACGGCGTTTTGTTCTCGTGGAAGCACAAAGACGGGCTCGCGATGTCCGTGCGCGCGGAGGAGAGGCTCGGGTTCGAGCGCGCGCGGTGCGCGGCGGTCGAGTGAGTGAACCGGACGCCGGGGCGCCCGTTCGGGTGTTCGGGGCCCGTCGGCGACGCGGTTCTTTCGCGCGTCGTTTTCGCGGACGACGACGACACGCGGCACGATGCGCGAGGATGATACGACACGCACGACACGACACGACAAGACACGGAAGTACACGATGGACGAGGCCTCGAACGAACGAACGACACGGACGGACGAGAACGAGAACGAGAACGAGGTCAGATCACGCGCGACGACGGAGCGCACGCACGAAAAAGGAGAAAGGAGAAAGGAAAACGCGACAGTCTTCGCCCCCGCTTGCATCGCGCGAGCGAGGCGCGCGCTTGCAACGCGACTACTGAAACACGCGCGTCCCACACCCTCCGCGCGCGTCACGTTACAACCCTCTCGTCGACCCCAAAATCGCGTTCTTGATCGCCCCCGGCATCGTCTGCATCACCATCGGGACGTCTATCAGCTTTCCCTTCATCGCGACGTCCCCGGTGCCGGTGACCATGAGCGCGCGGCCCCCACCGTCGACGTCTTCCACGCTCGCGACGATCTCTCCGCAAGACACGAACGTCCCGGGCTCTCCCTTCGGATCGGAGACGAGGAACGCCATCGAGAACCCGGTCGGGAGGCGGTCCACGCGCTGCGGGAGCGCGAACGGCATGTTCTGACCGCTCGTGACGAGGCCGTTCGCCCACTGATAGAGCGAGGAGCAGAAGACCTCCTCGTCGCAGTTCGCGGGAATCTTCGCGGTGCCGAGCTGGACGGGCGATGGCGCGTCGCCCGCGGACGCGACGACGACCGCGGCGCCGGCGCGGACGGCCACGACCGGCGCGCGCCGCGGGCGCAACCGCGCGCGCGAGCCGGTCGTGAAAATCGTCGCGGCGGAGGACGTCAGCGTGCTCATCGTGCCGGCGTGCCGTGCGGAGTGCGCGGCCGCGATCTGATCGGACTGGACGACGTCACGGCGCGGCGAACCGTCGCGTCGCGTCGCGTCGCGCTGCGGCGACTCCTGACAGCTGGACTCGATCTCGGTGGCAGCACAGCAGCGGCGTTCGGGATAGATACGCCACGCACGGATCGGCCGCGACGCGCGCACACCGTCGTCGCGCGCACGGCTTCACCGTTCGCACACGATGTCCGTCGCCGCCGCGAGCGCGATATCGCTCGCCCCGGCGCGCGCCGCCGCGCCCGCGCGCGCGTCGCGCGTCGTCCGCGCGTCGTCGTCGTCGTCGTCGTCGTCCGCGATGATGACGACGCGCCCGCGATCGTCGCCGATCGCCGCCGCCTCCCCGCGCGCGCTCGCCGTCCGGCGCGGACACGGCGGTCTCGCGACGTCCTCTCAAACGCGCGTATCGAGATCGGTCGTGAAGACCGCGGCGACGCCCGCGCATGTCGACGCGACCAACGCGATCGCGCAGGTCGCGGACGGCCTCGAGGGCGGCATCCAGTTCGTCTACCTCGGCTCGCTCCTCGCCATCCTGGGCTTCGCCGGGTTCATCGTCGTGCGTCAGGTGCTCATCCGCCGCGAGCTCGACGAGAGCGCGAAGCAGATGGGGGAGCGCATTCGCAGCGGCGATGCGACCGCGGAGGAGTACTTCGAGATGGGGAGCATCATGCTCCGGAAGAAGGTGTACACGCAGGCGGTGCGGAACCTCCGGCTGGCGGCGGCGCAGTGGGAGGGCGCGGAGGAGGATCTCGCGCAGATTCACAACGCGTTAGGGTTCGGGTATCTCTCCACGGACAAGCTCGAGGAGGCGGTGACGGAGTTTAAGAGGGCCGTGGAGCTTCAGCCCGGGTACGTCACCGCGTGGAACAACCTCGGGGACGCGCTGGAGCAGCTGAAGGACGTGAAGGGGGCGATGGCGGCGTACGAGGAGTCGTTGACGCTCTCCCCGGGGAACCAAGTCGCGGAGAACCGCCTGACGGAGATCAAGCGGCGACTCACGCGATTAGGGCAGATGTGATCGCGATGGCGACGCGCGCGACGCGATGGAATACAGTACGACTGTTAGTATGGTGTTAATAAACGTCGAGGGACGTCGATTATTAGAACTCTCCGCGCGCGCGCTACACCGGCGGCGGTCGCCCCGCGGCGAGCGCGGCTTCTCTCTCCCGCTCAGCCTTTTTCATCCTCGCCTTTTTGTTCTGGAACCAGTTGTACACGTTCGCCTCGTTGATCGGCCCTAACTTCGCGAGTTCCTCCGTGATCTGTGTCCGAAGCTCCCCGTTCGGCGTGCCCATGCCGGTGAGGAACAGCTCCTCGAGACGCGCGAGCTGCGCGGGCGTGGGGTTCCACCGCGGCGCGGACGGCCCCCGCGGGCCGTCTGGATTTTTGTTGTACACCGGCGCCGGGTAGCTCGGCTGCGCGCCCGCGCCCGATGCTGAGATGCCCATGCTCGAGCTCAGCGCGTGCATGACGCCCGCGCCTCGCCCGGGGAGCGAGTTCCCCGGCGCGTTGAACGACTTCCCTTCCTCGACTTTTTGCTGCGCTAAGATGATCGCCTGGTTGCAGACGTGCGAGAACGCCGCGATCTGATGCCGGAGCGTGTCCAGCTGCGTCGGCGTGAGCTTCGCGGCGTCCTCCGCGGTCGGGCGCCACTGCGGCGGCGGCGCCTCCGCGGCGGGCGGCGCGGGGGAGGGCGCAGGGGATGGCGCGGGCTGCGCTTGCTGCTCCATCCCCCTCGGACGCGCGCTCCTCGCGCTTCCTCCCTTCCTCTTTTTCTACGAGCGGCTAGCTAGCTCGGCGCGCCCGACCGCGAAGGCGAGCGGTCCGCGGGTTCGAGCCGCGCGGGTTCGCGGGCGCGGCGACGGGTGGACGCGTCGCGCGCGACGCGTGGACGCGCGGGAGACGACGCGGAGGCTCGCGCGACGACCTGGTCCCGCCTGCCGGGCGCGGATCACACTGACTGGCGTTCAAAATTGTCGTGGCTCGCCTTTGACTGGCGACGCGACGGCGTGACTCGCGCGCGCTGAGCGGTCAGTCGTCATCGCGCGGAGGAGGAGGACGGGCGGGCCGGCGACGAGTGACGCGTCGCGCGATTCGATACCGCCGAGGAGGAGGGCGAGAAGTCGCCGGCGAAGATGCCCGCGGACGCGGACGCGGTGAAGGCTGAGCTCGCGCGCCTCGGCGCGTGTCCGCTCTGCGTGCTGCGATTTCACGGCACGCGATGCGCCTCCGAGCGCGACGCGTACGTCGCCGCGGCCGCGTCGACGTCCCGCGACGACGCGCCGTGCCCGTGCTGCCTCGGCGTCTTACAGCTCAGCTTGGACGTGTCGTCGTCGCGCGCGCGCAGCGGCGAAGGCGCGTGCACGAGCGGCGACGGCGGCGGCGACGGCGACGACGCCGCCGCCGCCTCTGGGGGAAGTGGAAAGCCGAAACAAACGCACGTCGAGCGAGTGGACGTGTCGTCGGTGATGCAGTACGTCGACGGCATGCGCGCGGGCGGGCACGAGATGAACGCGTTCGCGCTCGAGGTGACGCTGCCGCCCGCGCTCGCGGTGCGGCAGGCGGCGACGCGCGCGCACCTCGCGGAAGTTTTCGCATCAGCCGCCGACGCCGACGCATCCGCCGCCGAGCTCCCGAAAGCGGAGGACGTCAAGGACGTGTTCCGCGCCCTGGTCATCCCGCTCCTGGAGAATTTCGGCGGGAAGGACGGACGCGCGCGTCTGAAACACTCCAACGACGCGAGCTTCCGGTTCTCGCTTCTGTTCGAGCACGAGGCGTCCGCGACGGAGGCGAGCTTCGCGCCGGTGGACGGCGGCGGTCGCGGCGGCGGCGGCGGCGGCAGCGGCGGCGGCGGCGGGAGGCATCATCACCACGACCGGAAGCGCAAACTCCCCCCCGCGCACCTCAACGTCCCGACGATGCCAGACGCCCCCGCGGCCAGGTGGTCCGCGCACGGGAACGCGTACAACTACGCCGAGCGCGTCGCGTCGTCGTCGCCGTCCTACGCGACGTCCTCCGCGTGTCGAGCCGCGGGCGTCGCCGTCCCGCCGTCTCCGCCGAGACGTAAGACCACGTGCCGGATGCTGACGTACCACGCGCCCGTGTACGTCGGAGGACGGTACCTGAAGTGGGCGCGCGGGGTCCCGCAGTCGCCGTGGGTCGCGGACGGCGAGACCGTGGGCGAGGGCAGCGTGCAGACGTCGCTGGAAGCCGTCGTCGTGCGGCGTCTTCGCGCCGACGGCGCGAAGCTCAACGCCGCGGGCAGAGAGGACATGGACGTCCGAATGCTCGGCGGCGGGCGGCCGTTCATATTAGAGGTCCACAACCCGCGGAGGATCGCGCCGAGCACGGCGGAGTGCGCGGAGATGGAGCGCGAGCTCGAGGCGAACGGCGACGGCGTCGTCACCGCGTCCGGGTTGCACCTCTCCGACCACGAGAGATACCGCGCGATGCACGAGGGAAGCGCGGAGAAGGAGAAGACGTACTCGGCCGTGTGCTACGCCGCGCGCGCGCTCACGGACGCGGACGTCGCGAAGCTGTGCGGCGTCAAGGACCTCGTCGTGCGGCAGTCCACGCCGACGCGCGTGTTGCATCGACGGTCGGCGGCGGTGAGAGAGCGGACGATCGCGTCGATGTCCGCGGAGGCGGTCCCGGGGTCGCCGCGGTTCTTCACGCTGCGGATGACGACGCAGGCGGGGACGTACGTGAAGGAGTTCGTGCACGGGGATTTCGGGCGGACGTCGCCGAACGTCGGGACGCTGCTCGGGTGCCCGTGCGATATACTGCAGCTCGACGTGACGGACGTGGACATGGCGTTCGCGGGCGGCGGCGGCAGCGGCGGCGGCGGCGGCGGAACGACGGACGAATAGTCTTCTTAACCTTAGTTGATAAGTTACCGAGCGCCGCTAACCCCCCCCCCCACCCCACCCACCCGCGCACCTCTACGTGTGCCTACTGTTGTTTACAATCCACGTCCCCTTCCTCCGGGGTCTTCTTCGCCGCGAGCTGCATGCGATCCTTCTTCTCTTCGATCTCCGCCACGACGGCTTCGCGCGGTTTTTTATATTGCACGATGAGCGTGAAGTTCCTATAGTCCCACGACAGCGCCGCGTCCTCGAGCTTCTTGTCGAGCAGCTTCAGCTCCGGGACCTCGAACCGCTTGAAGTACTTCTTGTTCGACGTCCGGATCACGACCTGCTGCGCCTCGTGGTCGCACCGGACGTCGTACGTCTCTTTCGGGTACGGCAGATTTCGCACGCGCCACACGAAGCTCCCGGGCGCGTCTTGCGACCGCGTGAACGACGGGTTCGCGCCCGACTCGATCAGCGTCCCCGTGTCCGGGGCGAACGTCCTCGGCGCCTCGCCGACGAGGTACTCCCACGGCGTGTCCTTCCCGAGCGTCGTCCTCCCGCGCCGGCGTCGCACGAGGAGCTCGTCCGTCTTCAGATCGAACTCCTCGATCATCTCCGCGCCGTCCGGGTACGTCGTGTGAACCTTGCGTCGCCCGCCTTGGTTCACGGAGGTGGACTCGCCGCCTTTGCGGAACATCGAACCTCGCGTCGCCCGCCTTGGTTCACGGAGGTCGACTCGCGACGGGGTGGGCGGACGGGCGGCGCTCGGGTCTGCGCGGGTGGTGCGTTGACCGAGTCGAGTCTTCATCATTGACAATTTTAAGTCGGCACGATCGAGAGCTTCAGATCTAGATCTGAGACGCGCACTGGGAGCGATGCCGAAGTCCGCGGCCGCGAAGGCGTCGGAGAAGAGGCGCATCGCTCGCCAACGGGCGGAGGCCCGCGCCGGCGGCGGGGGAGGAGGAGGAGGAGGAGGAGGAGGAGGAGGACTCGGCGTGAACCGAGGCGGCGCCGGGAAACGAAACAGCGCGCGGGGATTCAGCTCGAGCGAGCGCGCGGCCTTCACGGGATCTTCGAGCAAGCGCGCGCGCGGCGGCGGCGGCGGCGGCGGCGGCGGCGGCTCTCGCGGCGGCGGCGGCCACGGCCACCGCCCGAAGAAGCAGAAGAAACCCAAGGCGGACCGGACCAACTACTCCAAGAAGGTGAGGAAGGCGATCGAGCACGACGGCGACGTCCCCGGGGCGTACGAGCTCTTCCTCGCCGCTCGAGACGCGCACGACGCCGTGCCGTTCAACCACAACCCGGGGCCGATGCTCAAGACGGACGCGTTTCACGTGTTGATCCTGGGCTTGATGCGCGCGACGCACGTCGATCACGCGGTGCACGTCGCCAAGGCGATGCGAGAGACGGGCGCGCCGATGCCGCTGAAGCTGCTGTCGCAGATGATCGCGTCGCTGCCGTGCCGCGTGTCCGGCGCCGTCTCCGTCGAGCTCGTGAACGCGCTCGGTCCCGTGGTGTCCGGTCTGGACGCGCACTCGCGAGGGTACGTGAACACGTACTACCGGCTCCTCGCGATGGAGTTTTGCGAGGAGAGCGCGAGCTATCTGAGTCGCATACGGAGCGCGCCGGGAGACGCGATGGAACGCGGCGGGAGCGCGATGCTGGACCTTCACGCGTCCGTCAACGGGAAGAAAGCGGGGGAGATTTTCTTGCGCGGGCCGCGCGAGTACCCCGCGCTGAGGCCGGAGGAGGGGCGGAGGGTCATGGGGAAGAACGACTCGGTGTTGATCTCGCGGCTGAAGAAGTGGACGGAATCTACGAATCGCGGCCTCGGCGGCGGCGGCGGCGCGTACGGCAGTTCCGGGGGGCTCTCCGGCATGGGACGCGGCGGTTCCGCGGCGGATCTGCGCGCGCCGGCGCCGGGGTCCGCGGAGGCGGCGGAGGCGGCCGCGAGCGCCGCCGCCGTGGTGGCCAACGGCGACGCGGACGCGAGCCGTGAAGAGATGATCGAGTACGAGGGCGAAATCGTCTCCACGGAACTCGATAACCGCGGGTTGCGCGTGAAGATCATCGGCGGCGGGCACAAGGACATCAGCGGCGGCGGGTGGCGCGTGGATAAGCTCGCGAACAGGGTGACGTTTCGCAGGCAAGTCGAGGCGATACGCGCGTTACTGAACGTGGACACGCACTGCGCGGCCAACCCGAAAAACGCGGAGAAATCGTCGCTCACGGATCCGTGCTTCCGGCAGATCCTCACCGCGGGGTTCGACGTCCTCGCGAAGGCGGATTACGTCCAGAAAGCCGCCGCGGCGAGGCAGAGAGAGTACGACGACTCCGATTCCGATTCAGGGGAGATGTCGGACGGCGGGGACCGCGGCGGCGGGGACTACCGCGACTACCGCGAAGGCGACGACCACGAAATTTACGAAGCCTTCGGGGCGATATCCGCCGCGGACGTCCCGCTCGCGTGCGACGAGCGCGCGAGCGGTCTCATCCCTGACCGCGCGGAGAAGTTCGCGAAAGACTTCGCCTCCGGCGCGGTCGACCCGATCGCGAAGTCGCTGAACGAGTCGCAACGAAACGCGTTGCGCTCGGCGTTGACGAACCGCCTGACGCTCGTGCAAGGCCCTCCCGGCACGGGCAAGACGTACACCTCCGTCGCCATCGTGAAAGGCCTCCTCGCGATGAACCGCGGCCCGGTGCTGTGCACGAGCGACAGCAACACCGCGGTGGATAACTTAGTGCAAGGGATGGCGGACGCGCGGATGCGCGTGGTTCGCGTCGGGCGATCGGAAGCCGTGCGTCCGGAGCTTCTGAAGTACGTCTTGGAGCGAATGTTCAACGACAGGACCGGCCCGGAGCGGAGCCTCGCGCAGCAGCGCGCGCTTCGGCAGGCGGACGTCGTGTGCTGCACGTGCTCCGGCGCCGGGAGCGACATGCTCGAGAAGTTTAACTTCTCCGCGGTGCTCCTCGACGAGGCGAGTCAGGTCACGGAGCCGTCGAGCCTCGTGCCGCTCTCGAAAGGGTGCCATCAGCTGGTCCTGGTGGGCGATCACAAGCAGCTGCCGCCGACGGTGACGTGCCGCGACGCCGGGAACGCGGGCCTCTCGACGTCGCTGTTCGACCGCCTCGCGAACATGGGGGTGAAACCGAAGCTGTTGGACGTGCAGTTCCGCATGCACCCGGCGCTGTCGCGGTTCCCCTCGGACGCGTTTTACGACGGCCGCGTCAAGTCGGGAACGCTCGCGAGGGATCGACCGGCGCCCTCCGGGTTCGCGTGGCCGAACGCCGGCGTCCCGATCGCGTTCGTGCCCGTGGGCGTCCCCGGCGTTTCCGGGGCTTACGGCGGCCACGAGCGGCGAGAGGGGAACGGCAGCTTCGTGAACCAGAGAGAGGCGGACGTCGTCGTCGACGTGTTATCGCGGCTGCTTCGCGCCGGCGGCGGCGAGCTCGAGCCGCGCGACGTCGGCGTCGTGACCCCGTACGCGGCGCAGGTGCGTCACATACGACGGCAGCTTCGCAACCGCGGGATCCAGACCGGGATCGATCGCGAGACGGGGAAGCCCGGCGTGGAGGTGAGCTCCGTCGACGGGTACCAAGGCCGCGAGAAAGAGGTCATGGTCGTGTCCACGGTGAGGTCCAACGACAGAGGGACGATGGGATTCGTCTCCGACGCGCGGCGGTGTAACGTCACGCTGACGCGAGCGAAGCGCGGCGTCGTCGTGTGCGGCGACCCTAACACGCTCGCGAGCGATCACGTCACGTGGGGGCGGTGGCTGCGCTGGGCCGCCGCGGGAGGGCTGGTGATCGGCGCGCCGGGCGACCCGGCGGAGGTGATGAAGCTGAGGACGATGGACGCGGACTTCGCGGGGCCGCAGCCGGCGGCGGCGCCGCCGCCGAGAGCGAACGCGCCCGTCGCCGTCGCCCCCCAGACGATCGCGCCGCCGCCGCCGCCGCCGCGGATAGTTCCCGTCGGACCCGCTCCTCCGCCGCCGCCGCCGCGACAAGTGGCGGCGGCGGTGAACGCGGCGCCGACGCTGAGAGAAGCAGCGGAGGCGGCCAGGGCGGCGGCGGCGGCGAGAGCGGCGGCGGCGCCGGTCGCGCCGCC
>MDSW01018288.1_pt1 | contig 15704 bp, 12 predicted proteins | sample 811171 | NCBI WGS metagenome assembly MDSW01 (sample SAMN05326641, study PRJNA326480) | marine metagenome | isolation source: seawater | place: Atlantic Ocean: North West | collected 2012
AAATCGATTCTGATTATGAGGCGATGGGGATGGTTCTTGGCTACAATTCAACGCAACGTTTTTTCAAAATTAAAATCCCCTTATTAAAACCACAAATTGTTGTTGCTTCCGCTCTGTCTATGGCGTTCTCACTCGGGGAATTTGGTGCTTCATGGGTTGTCCTGCGTTCTGGAGCATGGGACACGTTACCCATTTTGGTGGATCAACTCATGTCTCGCCCGAAATATTTCGAATTGGTCACACCTACTGCGATGGCAGCTGCAACTGTTTTGATGTTCACAACCTTCCTACTGTTTGTTATCGCTGAACGGTTTCGAACGCATAGAGGGGGAGGGTTCTGATGAGTTTAATTGTTCGAGACCTCGATGTTTCCTTCGGTCCAAACACCGTTATTTCAAACCTTAATTTTGAGATGAAATCTGGCGATATTGTGGCCATAATCGGCCCGAGTGGCTGTGGTAAGACAACCCTATTGCGAGCCATTTCTGGCCTTTTGAAACCAACCAAGGGAACCATCGTTCTCGATGGAGAAAACATCGAAAAACAGCCATGCGAGCAACGGGAAGTCGGAATGCTCTTTCAGCGACCAGTTCTTTTCCCATTCAAAGACGTCCTCGGCAACATCTTGTTTGCATACAAACGAAAGAAGGATGCAAACATGGACCAAGTCCATGCGATTCTTGGCGAATTAGGTCTAACCGGTAAAGAGAATCAGGCAATTGAAACACTTTCTGGTGGTGAGGCTCAGCGTGTTGTGCTTGCACGTGCACTGCTGACCCATCCACGATTGATGCTGCTTGATGAGCCACTCTCGGCGCTCGATGTCGATCTACGGAGAAAAATTGCGCATGAAATCCGTTCCATACTCAAGGCTAGAGGCATACCTGCAATCCATGTAACTCATGACCCAGCAGAGGCGTCCATCATTGGCGATCGAGTTCTTCATTGGAAAGACTTGCAATCCAACGCTGAAACTTTGAACGAAGGATCCCCATTGCAGACCCAAATGATATGGGAACCCACTTCAGACACTGCAAATGACTCGTTGGATAAAGAGACCAATGACGATTAGGAGATTGAGGTGATTTTTCGACCGCATGGTTCATTGGAGCGACCTCATAGCCGTTCCTAAAGAGGACGAAGTAGATGGCGGACAACACCTGGCCCCTGATTGACCGATGGTGGCCTCAGCGAGAGGATTGGTCCCGATTCAAGTACGGCAGCTTTCTGTTGTCGCTGTTCTTGGTCTTGGGTGCGCTTCCCTACGGACTTATCAACCGGTTTTCGGCTTGGAGAGGAACCAGCACGCTTGCTGTTGATCTACCTATCGATTTCGACTTACCCTTCGTACCGTGGATGGTTGTCCCCTACTATTCATTCTACTTGTACTTCCCTTGGGCTGCTTGGATGGGGGCATCGGATCGACACAGAAAGAACGGACTGGTGTTCTTTCAACGACTTATCGCATCAGCGTGGGTGGCTTTCATCATCTTCCTGATCTTCCCTGTGGAAATCGAACTCCGCTCGCAAGCCTACGGTGCAGAAGGTCTGTTTGGCATGATGATGAGTGCGCTCCATGAAGCGGATGCTCCGTACAACGCCTGGCCATCCATCCACGTCTTGCTAAGCATCCTCGTGGTGTTTTTCGTTCGCTTCGTAGAAATAGAAAATGGGACATGGACGAACCTCCGTTCCATCGTAGCGTGGATATCATGCGCCTTGTTGGTAGCCTCAACGGCCCTCATCAAGCAACACTACGTGTTCGACGGTATCTCAGGCATCGCCCTTGCAATGGGATTGTGGTACGGCTGGATACGACCTGCTCTCAACTGAACAAAGCGCTGACGGCCTCAGCGTTGGTCAAGTAAATTGTGAGCCCGACACCAGCCATGATCATCATCCACGATCCGACCATCTTGATCATTCCAGTCATTCGTCGCAAGAAATTAATCATAACTTGTCGTCCCAATCCGACCAATACTGTGACGAGAATCATCAGAATCAAGAGTCCAAGCATGAGTCCCGACAAGCCCGAAAGCGTCGCACTGGTTCCAAGCGTCCCGAGGAAGATGACGAAAGGTAGGACTGCAGCAGCGGTGCAATCGATGGAGGCTGCAGCATATCCGATACCGTAGAGATACATGTTACGCCGGGGCGTGAACGTGTCGTCCATTTCCGTTGTCGACCATCGGTCGACAAGTTTCTGCACGAAACCAAGAACGTGGGATGTGATTCCCAGCAACATGATTGAACCAAGTACAACCAAAAGTACTGCAATTCCGATGGCAATAATGTGAATCATACCCGATTGCGCAAAGGCTTCGCCCATCGCAAATGCGATGATTCCGATGATGATGAAGAACGTCCACATTCCCAATCCAGCAAGCGTACCAATGACCCATGAGGACGGCATTGCATTCTTCAACTTCCCTTCCTTGATGAGTTCGTCTTCTCGAGCTCCGAGACTCAGGTAATACGAGATAAAACCAGGCAGTACTGGGAAAGCACATGGCGAGAAGTAAACAAGGATGGAGAGAATCATTCCAAGAATAAAGACGGCAACAAACGATGTTGACGGCTCTTCCCAAGCAATACGATCATCCATTGTGAGCAGTACATCGCCAGTTACTGCTTTCTCGACAGACGAATCGAAATCGCCCCAACCGCCAATCGGTGTTCCTGTCGCTTGTCGTTCAACGATGTAGCCTTCGACGTCGATGACCAAAACAACAGGAATTTGACCCGTTCCTGCGGTTGTGAACAACTTCTTCGGGTCGGTTGTCGAACCGTTCTCGAGAATCGCCGCTTCTGTTGAGCCGAGTCCGGTTGGGTACAATGGAACTGTGTACTCGCCACCGGATTCATTCAGATAGGCCAAAGATTCCTGATACCAAGCGCCGTAGCCAAAAATATGGAACCCTACACCGTTGGCGTCTGCCGTTGCTTTCCAATCGTCCATGTTATTCTCAAGATGCGCCTGAACTGCGTGACAATTCGAACAATCATGCGCCATTAAATCGAGAATGATAACATCCCCTCGCATTTCTGAGAGACGAATCTCTCCGTCAGAATTGGTATAATTCTCTTCAATTCCAGTTCTGTTCAGACTTTGAATAATGATTTCTGGAATAGGAGCGGGTTCTGCATCCGACTCGAAAATCTCGTCCATACTATCGAACAGGGACAAGCCTGCATACGCAATCGCACCGAAAAGAACAACGGCGACACCAAATGCTTTCCACGTCTCGGAACGCTTGAATACACCCCAATCGGCCTGGTCAAGCATGCCCATATCTCTTCCATTCACTGATTGCAAATGAACCTAGTGTTGAGATACAGATGAACCGTTTAGATGGACAATAGACACTTCCAATCGTTCATGTGTAGGGTGGACTTCGACCATTTGAACAGGTACTGAGAGTACCTCTGCAAGTTCTTCAGCAACACTCAGAGGCATTTCGATTCGACGAGCAATTGCATCGTAACGTAGCCAAGAGGTGCTGATTTGCAAGGTCTCTTGCAATTCCATCATATCATCACGGGCATCACTAGCCTCGGTTGGGATGGCACCAAATAGAATCGTGTCGTCTTCTGAGAGAATTTCGTACGGTCGAAGTGTAGCTTCCGCTCTACGTCGGAATCTTGCACGCAATTGTCCTGCATCCTTGTAGGACGCAGTACAGAATTTGAGATGGAAGGACTTGTCTTTCGCCGCCTCCTTAAGTCGGATACCGAGTTCGAACGACCCTTCTGCAGCCGCAGAGAGACCACCTGATAGATTGAATCCTCGAACGTCCATGTTTTCTTGGTTGCCTGTTGTAATTTCCAATTCGTTCAAATTGAGGAATTGGACGGGAAGTTGATCCAATTGCTCGAGCAATGCAAAGAGCGAATCCTCCTTGTCTGGCTCACAAGGAAGTTCAATTCCAACATTGATTCCCGCATCGTTTGCGGCATGGATGACTTCTTCGTATTGTTTGGTCGTGCCATCCAGCAGGTGGAACCGAAGCTCATCGAGGCCCGCAGTTGCAAGTTTCTCCACCCATTCAAGTTTGAATGGAATCGAAGTGTAGAGGTGAATGTGGTGTTCTTCACCAAAGGCTTGTTTGAGTTGTTTGATAGCTTCAACTGAACGCTCTGCATCGAGCATCGGATCGCCGCCTGTGATACCTGTACCCGTTGCTTTCATTGCACGGCCCTCTTCAATGACCTCTTCCCAAGTTGAACACCTTCGTTCATTTGCAAACATGTCTGGCGTTTCGCGTCGATTTTCTGAAAGTGGACAGTAATCGCATCCCCAGTGGCATTTACCCGTCACAAACAGAACGAGTTTGCGTCCCTCCTGACACTGGACACAACCTTCTGGTTCTCCTTCCTCTGGCGGAAGAATCTCCGTATGCATCGGAAGATGAAGCACCATGTACAGAACCCCTGACCTCTCCTTGTTCAATCCGTCGGTGATAGGCCGACGATTTTGTTCAAAAGCCATGCGTGGAAGCGGCGATCATTCGTAAGCTCTGGGTGGAAGGTGACAGCACATTTCGATCCATCGCGAACGCCAACAATCTCTTGTCCAAACCGTGCGATAATCTCGCATTCAATTCCATCGCTTTCGAAGCGTGGTGCTCGGATAAAGACACCGGGGAAAGAATCGCCTGTGTTTTGACTGTCAACATCACCAACCACCAATGGCGTGTGACCAAAGGCATCAGGAGTACGTTGAACAGAGAAGCCGCTTGTTTCCAAACGTTTCATCTCAACTTCGATTTCTGCTTCAAAGGATTGACGTTGCCGACCCCAAGCATTTCTCGATATTGCAGCCTTGATGTAGGGCGCTCGATTGTTGCTCGGCATAGCCAGTAGAATTGCACCAGCACAGGTTCCGAGAACTGGGCGATTGGGATGTTCATCCATCCAGTTGAAAATGGAATCAAGCAGGCCCTCAGACCGTGATGCAATTCGCATTGTGGTCGATTCACCGCCTGGCAAAATCAACCCATGGATGGAAGAATCAAGGTCCTCTCCTTTCCTTAACTGTACCACTTCAACATCATGTTGAAGGTCTCTAGCAATGGAGAGAAGTGCCTCTTCATGCTCATGTCGAGCACCTTGCAACATCGCAAGTCCTACCCGCATCATGGCCAATCCTAAACGTCCACGTCTTTAGCACATAGCATCGTTACACGGGGCTCTTTCCTTGTGATGAAGAGTCTCTATTCAAAAACCGTGCGCGCTACCATGAACACATGGCACACCAAGGCGACTGTTTTCTCGTCCCTGGCCCCGTACGGATGAGTGATGCATGCTTGCAAGCAATGGCAACACCTGTCATAACGGCTCGAGGAACCGAGTTTCGTGATGTCATGGCCGACCTCAATGCCGGTCTGCGATATGCATTCAATCTGACACCATCCTCACGTGATCGAGGAACGGAGTCATGGTCCGGCGAAGATGGCTACAAAGTGCTTGCCGTATCTGGCAGCGGTACTGCTGCGATGGAAATGGTGATTGCAAACAGATTCAGGCCAAACGACAGAGTCCTCGTCCCAACCAACGGGAAATTTGGTGAACGCGTAGCAGATATTTGCAAGCAATATTGCCAAGTCAAGCATATTGCCTACGAGTGGGGGCGTAGTTTTGACATCATGGAACTTGAAGAACAACTTGGTCGAGGGACGTTTGAAGCGCTCTTAATATGCCACAATGAGACAAGTTCAGGGATAACGCAGGATGCTGAAGCGATTGCTCAGCTGTGCAAAGAACACAATGTTGCATTCATTCTGGATGGGATTACCTCTGTAGGTGGACTACCCGTACACCCCGCAAAGTGGAATGCTGAAGCAGTGGTCATGGGCGCACAGAAGTGCACCTCAGGACCAAGCGGCATCGCCGCTGTGGCCATCACTGACCATTTTATCGAGCGTGTCCATACAATTCGCCAGCAAGGTGACTCAAATCCTGTGTACTACCTTGACATGGTCTCTGCCTTGAAGAAAGGAAATGATGACCAAACACCTTGGACGCCTGCAATCAATCTCGCCATGGGATGGGCGGCATCGCTTCGTGAACTCGAAGAGGAAGGACTCGAGAATCGTTGGAATCGATGCAAAACTTTGGCTAAGGGTGTTCGTAATTTGTTTTCAGATCTTGGATTCATGTTGCTCGCCGATGCAGGTCAGCAAAGCGAGACGGTGACAGCCATCATGTATCCCGAGGGGATGAATGACACTTGGCGAAGCAAACTGAAAGACGAGTACCAAACACAGGTCATTGGGGCTCAGGATCACCTCAAGGGTAAGATGTTCCGAGTCGGGAGCATGGGAACGACAAGCATTGATGAAATGATAGAGGGGTGTAATCGGATGATTGCATGCTTCAATGAAATGGGACACACACTTCCAAACGTTGATGTTGCATCCTACTTTGCGTGAGTCATGGCCAATGGAATCGTATTGGGGCGGTTCCAACCGTTTCACAACGGGCATGCGTATTTGGTCGAACAAGCACTTTCCCACTTTGAGAACGTGACGATTGCCATCGGTTCTGCACAAGAAGAATGGACGATGGACAATCCTTTCTCGTTCCAGGAACGAAAAGAGATGATTGAATGTTGGGTGGATGCGAGCGGCCACAAAAACAGCGTCACAATTGTTGGTATCGACGATATCAATGACCCTCCCAACTGGGTGGAGCATGCAATGAAGCAGCATGGAACAGGGACACTGGTGACGTCCGATGATGAAACAAGAGCACTCTACGAGGCCTCAAATTTTGATGTTCGTTGGATTGAATTGCACGAACGACAACAATTCGAAGGCTGGAGAATTCGACAAACCTGCATGATGCTCTCTACGGTCTATGATGACGATGCTACACGAATGGTTCTCGCACCAAGTGTCCCCGCCTCTGTTATCGAATGGCTCATTGAACAAGACGGCCTCTATCGCTTTTCCCAAATCAATTCAAGCCCACATGCGGGCTAGTTACTCGGTTGCGACAACCACACGGGCAGCTCTGAGAACACGTTCTTTGTACATGTAACCAGGTTCGAGAACGTCAATGACTTGACCAGCGGGAAATTGTTCGGATGCGGGTAGTGTCGTGATCGCTTCCATGGTTGCTGGATTGAATTCCTGCCCCTTTGCCTCAATGGATTTGATACCGTCTGCTTCGAGTTCTCTCCACAACTTGTTGCGCAACAATCGCAGACCTTGCGCAACTGCAGTTTCATCGCTGTCCTCAACTTGACTCAAAGCCCGATCGACGTCGTTCAGAATTGGAATCATCCGACGTGCGAGCCCCATTCCACCGTACTGAATGAGTGAGGATTTTTCGGCCATCAATCGCTTACGAACGTTCTGGATTTCAGCATCTTTGTAGGCAATTTCCTTTTCTGCTTTTTCAGCACGTTCGATTGCTTCTTCCAGAGGGTCAATTGGCTCGACGTGCTCTGATAGGTCCAACTGTTCCTCAACCTCTTCAAAAGCAGGGGTTTCATCGTCATGAGATTCGGATGTTTCATCCAAAGGGAGGTCCTCATTGTCCTCGGACATGCTTTTACCGAAACGGATGTGGTCTTTCAACCCGACGCTGTTGTATCATCAGGAACACCATTGGCAAGGATGGTCGATAGATTCCAAGAGAAGGACCCCCATTTCCGAGCCTCAAGGTGGTCTCTGCCAATGATAGCAACCAGATTGTCCTCGTTGTTCCACCGAGTCATGGCATGAACCAGCGATTTTGCAGCTCGATCATGGGCTTCGAATGTAGGCACAATGCGGGGGTCTTCTTTCTCATCCATGGTCTCACCAAGCTGCTTTCGCCGCTCCATCCAATCCAAACAAACACGTTCGGCATATTCCTGCTCTGGTAAATTCTTCAGGGCTTCACAAACGGAATCCCAAGTCTCACCGCCGTACAATTCAGCCTCACCTTCAATGGTTTTTGAGAGTGCAACATCAAGGTACATGTAGGCTCTTCCTTCCCATGCTTCCCAAGCTCCGGGACTGGCCCATTTCATTGCAAGCAAAAGCCCTTTTTCACCATCACCGGATTCTTCCAAGCATGACCAGAACGTTGTTGCATCGTCCTCATCGCGATTTTGCGTGTCCATCCAGTCGAGTAATTCGGCCTCTGCATCGATGTCGAAATTCACTTTTAGTCGAGCATCCTGTTGAGGACGATTTGCTCGAAGTGTTCGCCGCTCAAGTCCAGAATAAAGTTGCAGCCAAGGTGTTTCCAGCAATTGGCGCAAACTCGGGACATCAAGTAAAAGAACAACAATCTCCAGTCCCATAATTTGGCCGAAGGATGGCTCTTCTTTGATACATTCGGCAGCATCAGAAAACAAGGGATTGAAAAAAATTGGTAAGAAAAGGCAACAGGCTTGAAGAACAGGGCCTTGTCCAGAGGAATAGGGGGGTTCGTATGGCGACGATTAAGGAGCAAATCGAAATGATTCGCGCCGAGATTGATAAAACCCAAAAAAACAAAGCTACGAACGCCCATATCGGGAAGTTGAAAGCAAAAATTGCTCAACTGAAACTCAAGGAAGAAAAAGCTGCTGCACACTCAAAAGCAAGTGGTGGTGGAAAAGGATTCGAAGTAAAGAAATCCGGGGACGCAACTGTTTCGTTGGTTGGATTCCCATCGGTTGGAAAATCAACGCTCATTTCGAAAGTGACCGATGCTCACTCTGAAACCGGAGGCTATGCGTTTACCACACTGACCTGTATTCCGGGCGTTATGGAGCATCGAGGTGCAAAAATCCAGATTCTTGACTTACCCGGTTTGATCAAAGGAGCAGCAGAGGGAAAAGGTCGCGGGAAAGAGATCCTCAATGTCATTCGTTCCTCCGACATGGTGTTGTACATTGTCGATCCATTTCAAGACGGTCACTTCAATGTCCTGCACAGAGAATTGCACAACTCTGGACTGCGCCTAAATCAGCAAAAACCTCCTGTCTTTATCAAGCGCGTTGACAAGGGGGGAATCGACGTCCGTACAACGGTTGAACAAACCCATCTCACGCCTGAAGAAATGGGAGACATCATTCGTTCCTTCGGATTCACATCAGCGATTGTTACCTTGCGACAAGATACGACTGCCGAACAAATTGTGGATTGTTTGGCGGGCAACATTGTCTATGAAAAAGCGGTTATTGCCATCAATAAAATCGATATTGCAACCCCCGAGGATATAGCAAGAGCAAGAGCAGCACTTCCCCAAGACTGGCCAATCATGGAAATTTCAGCGTTCAAGGACATTGGACTTACAGAGCTCAAAGATTTCATCTACGACAATCTTGGATTTATGCGCGTCTTCCTCAAGCCACAAGGACAAGAAGCGGATTTGGAGGAACCACTCATTGTCAAAGACGATTCAACGGTTGAGACCATTTGCAACAAATTGCACCGGGACTTTGTTCGAAAATTCCGATTTGGCCGAATTAAAGGGCCCTCGGCGAAATTCGATTGGCAGCGAGTCGGTCTTGATCACCAACTTAAGGATGGCGACCTCCTTACCATCGTGGTGAAACGATGAACTACATCTTGCGGTATCACAAGGATGTCCTCGCCTTTGGTTTGGGTTTTTTTTTCATCAATGTTGGAATTATGCACTTCACAGATGTTGAATGGTTTACGCCAATCGTCCCTGAGATTCTTCCTTGGAGTCCTGAATTCTGGGTCATAATTAGTGGAATTCCCGAAATATTGTGTGGAATAGGACTCATCATACCCCAAACCCGAATCATTGCAGGTAAGGCGACAGTTTTCTTGCTCATCGTTCTTTATTGGGCCAATCTCAACATGTGGATAAACGGTATCCCGCTGGATGGAAATAAATTCCCTGCCTGGGCACACATATTGCGCATGTTTGCTCAATTCGGGATGATCGCTGTTGCAGCGTACTTAGCAGAGTGGATTCCTGCGCATGGTGCAAGGAAAGATTAGGCCCATTTGTCGTCGCCTTCCTCGCCGTTTCGGACGCGAACGAAAGCAATCAACAGCACAAGGATAGTGACAAGAATTCCTATTTGGACCATATCATTTGAGATTGGTGATTCCTTGTCTTCGTTTCCTGTTTCATCGTTAGAATCAGAGGGCGTTGAAGGGCTCGGATTGCCGTTATCAACTTCCAGATCAATGCTTACTGAAATCGTACTCTCGTTCAGATTCCCTGATGCATCTGCGCTTTTCACGGTAATGACGTACTCTCCGTTGGCGTATGCGTCCGTGACGAATTCATGATTCTTCTTTGTTGCAAATGCATCGTTGTGAATCGAAGTATCCCCAATCAAAACTTGTTCTGTCGAGCTTTCAGAAGTGTACCACGTAAGTTTAATTCGTCCATCCTCGAGGACCTCAGAATCCAAATTCAAGAGTTCTGGAGGCGTTACATCAACGACGTTGCTCGTGTTGAAATACAACACGACCTCATCGCTCCCATTTGCTTGAATAAATGCCCAATAGGACGTCCCAACCTCAAGATCTGTGAGTGTCACTGCATGATCTGTGGCAGGATTCGTTTGCAATCGGTTTGTCACAGCATCAATTGGTTGCTGTCCGGCTAATGCATATTGAATCGAAGTCACATCTGAAACAGTCGTTGACCAGGTGATAACAGCGGTAGAAGACGTTACTGTTTCAACAGAGGCACCAAAGATTTGTTGCGGAATCTCTGGCATTTCAAAGCCGGTTAAGGTAGCGTAGACGTGGCCATCAACATCGTACGATGAAAGCATCTCTTCCTGACCTGTTCCTTCAAGAATCATATCGATGATGTTTGAATCGTAATCGATGCCATCATCGGAAGCAGGGTTTGAACCACCTCCCAATGTCCATGTCGAAGGAGTGTCATCGACATCACGCCACTTACCGGTTCCAAAACCATCCTGACTACCGATGACGATGATGTAACGATAGTTCGGAATATCATCTCCAATTACGTCCTTGCTTACGGTGAAGGTGATGGTTTTTGCAGCGATATCCCCTGAAACGTCAATGCCTCTTGATGAGGTGCTTCCTGTTTCGGATTGCACCGCAAATACAGCGCCCGGCTCACCTGTTCCACTAATCGCAACTTCCCATGCCCACGCATCATCAATTCGGGCGTTTGCCCCATCGAGCATCTCTGTTAAACCGTACGTTGTTTCACCTTGATCGACATAGATTTGGACGATCTGATGGCTGAATCCGTTGCTCAAACCCCACACATCGGTCATCTCATCCATTTCCAATATGAATTGTGCATTCCACGCGCTCTGACGGATGGTTAATTTTCTTGCATCCCATAAGCCTCCATTGTTTGGTGTTGCAAAATCACTCGCAAGGGGGTAGATGTAATCGCCATCGCCTGTTTCATCGCCGATTGCGTCGTCCAATTCCAACAACGTGACCCATTCCTCCAAATCAGGAAGGACGACTTCGGCCGGTGCAGGCGGTGCCATTTCCTTGTCATCCCCATCACCATAGGCAAGTGAATCTGCAAGAGCAGCAACGACCTTAATTCGAGTGGAGTAACGCGGTGCTAAACCGATGTCTGCCCACGGGATTACGAATTCATAGACGTCTTGGACAGCACAACTTCCAAGTGAGGAACTTCCGCTTAGGACCCATTGCTCCTGATCGCCTGTCTTACCTTTGGCAGTGAAAAGGTTCCACTTTGCTCGACCGTCGTCACGCAATGTGTCAAAATCAAACGCAACCATGTATTTTGAAGGGAAACTGAGAATCTGGTTACCGTAATAGGTTCTGAAATTCGTCTCAGCTTCGTTGAAGTTGACTGCATTGGGCTGCATGAAATAGAGTGCCAAATCAGGAGATTTACCATCAAGAGAGAGGTTCTCAAGTTCTGCAGCGGTGGTTGCATCCACGCGGACGAAGAGGTTTGACGCATCGTAGCCAACATAGAATTCGTCAATGTTGAATGGAGCGCCTTCGACAGGAGCATCGTAGCGCGCAGCTCCATCCCATTCACCCGGCAAAGCCACACCGTCAATCATCGGTTCGATGATCGATGATGCAGCAGGGGAGGGTACAGCTGGATTGGTCCATAAGTCTTGCAAATAAGGTGGGAGGTCGAGATTGACTGCTCGGTAAATGTTGGAAAGATGGACCTTAAACAAAACATCCCAATTCTCATCGTACCCGCTGTCTTGGTCGAGACCGTACCACCAGAACCAATCGCTTCCTTCGGCAATGTACAACGATTCCCATGCAGCTTCAAGCCCAGGGTCGTCTGGATTTTCTTCTTCAAATGCGACAAGTTGCTGACGAGCCTCGACAAGACGCTGCCATGCGAGGGATTCCTCTTCTTCTCCTGCCCATGTGCGCAAGGTCCCATCGATCCATGAGCCTGTTCCGATGGTTTGGATTTCAGGAAGAGGTGGTTCCGTCTCAAGAAATTCAGATGGAGTGGTTGTTACGATGGTTGGGTGAGTTGCGAGTCGACCGTACCATTCTGCCATGAACGGTCGAGCATTGTCTTGGTGCTGGAATTCCGACATGAACATCCAGTTCTCTCCATCCAGTGCTACAGTGAGAAGATGTTCAGATGGGTCCTCGCCAGCGTCCAAGAGTTGCTGTCGTATGTTATCGAGATAAGCAATGAAATCCGAGACTGCAGCCTCTGGAGTCATTGTGCCGTACTGAAACGCGATGCGGTCGGAAATAACACGGTCGCGGAATATGACGGCGACTTCACCCCCATCGGCACCTGAAACTTTCCAAGGTGTTGCGAGATTTGTTGCATCCTCTACATCGATGTAGTTCCCATTTTGATCGGTTGATTGTTTGAGAATCTCCTCATCGGTCACCATCCATTCGATCCCGACGTCCGTCACAGGTTGAACCATCGCTGGAGAGACCGCTTCTTCACTTGGCCACATGCCTGTTGGGCGGAACCCAAGTTCCTGCTCAAAGAGATCCATTCCTGTAATCAAATGGTTCTGCACATCTTCTGGCCATGCTTCTTTGTTGACTCGGATACCGTCCTCCATGGTCCATCCTTCCATCATCAGCAAGGGCATAATCGGGTGATAATACGGAGTTGTTGTGAGTTCTACCTGCCCGTTTGCAGCGAGTTCACTGTACATCGGCATGACGTTGCCCATGTGCGCATGTTGAGCATCGAGTACGTAATTCAAATCGCTCAATTCGTAATTTCCACCCTGCATGAAAAGGTCGATTAATCCTTGATCTCGATGGGTTGAATTGTATGCTCCTAGAACATAATCTGGCGAGAATTGGTACAGATACCAGAGCACTTGAAGATCGAGGAAATCTTGGGGAGGAAGCAGATCATCATCCATGATTGTTGCGGGCTTGAGGTTGTGCAGTGTAGCATCGTACAATTCCTTGTAGCGTTCACTCGATGGATGGAGCCAACCGAGTTTTGCGTCATCAGCAGAAACATTGTAGATCCAACCACTGTTCCAAAAGGATTGGAACTGCATGGTGTGGAGTTCAAGGTCGGTGGCATTTGGGTAGCCTCCGGTTGCCCACGAACGCTTTGCGATGTCCGTGTGGACATCGAGCGTCTCCTGTTCATGATAATCGACCAGTTGCTCAATAAATGAGGGGACAAGATTGTATGTAACCTTCGTCCCAGTATCTGCAAGAATTCCGGGAGAATCGACGTACTCCGTCATGGCGTGAACACGCACCCATGGCATCTCGTACATTCCGGTGAGTTTGTTTTTGTAGTACGGTTGATGCTGATGGAAGACGATGGCAAGGTTGAGCGCGTCGTCAACCTTCCCAGCTGCTGCTGGTTGGACAACCGGGAGTTGATTTGGATTGGTTGCATTGTTGACATTCTCAATGTGCCAAGCATGCGTAAAGGTCTCAGCACCGTTGTTGCTGGCGGGATTTTGTTCCGGGAAAGAGGACCAAACGTTCCCTTCATCTTGCCATTGAGCATACATCATCAAATCAAGTGAAGTCGGTGAACCAAGTTCTGACCATGGAAGCGCAAACTCAGTGACTTTGTTGTCGCTCCATCCAGAGTAGAGATCAACAGCGTGTGTGGTTTCAACCCAGGCGCTGCCATCGTATGAGAGAAGTCGGAAGTACGAGTCATCTTCGAGGACAAATCCATAGTCTGCTGCGAAGGGAAGTGTGTGTGAGAATCCCCAATCTCTGCTCAATACCGATCCTTGCTCGGATGTGTTGAAGTAAACAAACAAATCTGCACCCTCAAACGACGATTGCCAGTCGGTTCCATCCCAACCAAAATACAAGTTCGATGAATCCCAAGTCAAGCGTACATCTACGTTGCTGCTCGCCATTAAGCTTTCAGCATTCCAATCACTCATGTCCCCATCTATCGTAATGGTTGATGGCGTTGTGCTTGCGACGAGACCACCCATCGTCGAAGTTATGAAAAGAAGCGATAAAACCACGGCGCTCTTCCGCATGCTTTGACCGTAGGTATGATAATTTGAAAGACTTTGCAAAGAATGATGGAGTCAAAACACGAAAGTGGAATCCTCTGTCACGTAACCTCCTTACCAAATCAGAAGTTGTCCGACGGATACCGATTTGTTGACTGGCTCGAACAAAATAAGTTCGCATATTGGCAACTTCTTCCATTGACCCCCCCAGACAAATACCACTCCCCGTACGCTTCGCCTTCGGCTTTCGCAGGATGGAGCCAACTTGTGGAAACCTCGGATACGCATCCAATGGACAAGGACACATACTGGCTCCATGATTGGGCACTGTTTTGCGCTATCAAAGAAGACCAAGGCGGTAAGCCATGGTATGAATGGCCTGACCCCCTGAAGAACCGAGATCAAGTGGCATTGAAAGAATTTGAAACGAAACTTCGCCCGTACCTTTTACAACAGCAATCCTTTGAATTTGAGTGGCAGGCACTGAGGCAATATGCCGCTTCGAAAAATCTCAAGATGATCGGAGACGTACCAATCTTCATCGCCCATGACTCTGCTGATGTTTGGGCGCATCGGGAATTGTTTCAGCTTGACGAGGACGGTTATCCTACCTACATAGCTGGGGTTCCACCGGACTACTTCAGTGAAACCGGCCAAGTATGGGAGACAGTGTTGTACAATTGGGAAGCTCATCGTGATCAACAATGGAAATGGTGGGAGGAACGGATGAAGCGTATGTTCAGGCTGTATGACATTGTTCGAATCGATCATTTTCGAGGCTTCCATTCAAATTGGGCAATTCCGTATCCTGAGGAAGATGCTCGAAACGGGCACTGGCAAGACGGTCCACGAGATGAATTGTTCAACCACTTGATGACACTCGTTTCCAGTCCTGAACAGATTATCGCAGAGGATTTGGGCATCATTCCTGATGCTGTAATTGAGTTTAGAAAACAACATGGTCTTCGCGGAATGAGCGTTCTTCAATTCGGCTTTTCGGGGGATATCGCAACGAATCCCCATTATCCCGAGAACGTCACAGAAGACCAGATTGTTTACACTGGCACGCATGACAACAACACGACCAAGGGTTGGTTCAATGTATCAACAGATGAAGAGAAAAATCGGGTCCGCTCACTTGCACTTCCTGGTGAGCGCCTGTCTGAAACGATGATTCGACTCGCTCAAACATCAGCGTCCCCACTTTCCATCATTCCTTTGCAAGATATCCTCGACTTGGGAGAAGAGGCACGAATGAATGTACCTGGGCGGAAGGGTAGAAATTGGTCGTGGAAATTTAATTGGGCCG
>MDSW01219230.1_pt1 | contig 15703 bp, 16 predicted proteins | sample 811171 | NCBI WGS metagenome assembly MDSW01 (sample SAMN05326641, study PRJNA326480) | marine metagenome | isolation source: seawater | place: Atlantic Ocean: North West | collected 2012
TATTTGATTGCTGCGAATTTAAGATTATTAGGTTTTGACCAAATCATGACGTCCTTGCTCTAACCGTATTCATATCCAGCAACCATGCAAGGGATCTGCTGATAAGCGCTACATGTGTGGCATCACTCGCCGGCGATTAGCTGGACATGCTCGAGCAGAACGAGAAGGATCAGCCCAAAGAGCTAGGCCAGTCATCACAACCAAATACACGCGTAAGATCACACCACAGATGATCTCCTTGGATGATCAGATAGAGCCAATCGCTGTTGACCATGAGACCAAATCTGATTTGTCAGATCAATACGTTCAATCAAGTAACAGCATCAATAAAAAAGAACAAACGGATCTAAAGTTGTATTGAATGAGATCGCGCCAGTTTTAAACGATTAGCCCGATTCGGTGTCATTCTGATCGGGACTGATTCAGCCGCTTCTCGACTCGGCAGTTGTTCGGACATCATTCACAATGAGTTTGTGGGTCAACATGCCAAATCCTTGAAAAGCAGGGACAGAAAATCTCGGCCAGCCAACCAGGCAGGGATCAAAAAATGATCTCTTGAAAGATTAATTTATATCAGAATAATACAGGCTGATTGGCAAAGAATTAATAGCGCTGTTCACGACTTCCAGTATCGGAGAAGAAACTAGACATACCATCCAACGACATGTTGAGCTTGAATCAACTTGATCAACAAAGACAACGACGAGCTCATCCGTCAAAATCATCAACCCGAAGCTGAATATGCCTTCACGTGCCCACTTTCTCGATCAGCTCCGCACCTTGCTGATTGCCCTTGTGATCCTCCATCACGCTGCAATCACCTACGCCAAGGAGTCCTGCTGCTGGTTCCTTCAGCAGCATTCTGCAGGCCCGTGGCTCTCAGCTTTGTTGAAACTGATGCTCTCCTTCAATCAAAGCTTTTTTATGGGGATGTTCTTTCTTATCTCCGGTTATTTCGTTCCGGCATCGCTCGAGAAGAAGGGTGTTCGCATGTTTCTGATGGATCGGCTGCGTCGGCTTGGCATCCCCCTTCTAGTGACCTGGCTCGTGCTCTCGCCTCTGACCAAAGCCCTAGCGGCAGTCTCCAAGGGGACATCGTTAGCAGAGGCCATTGTTCAAAATCTGGCACCAGATCAATTCCAGCCTGAATCTGGCGTGCTTTGGTTCGTGATGGCTCTCATGCTGTTCAGCACCGGCTACGTGGTGTGGCAACAACTCAGCGGCTATCGGTTTAAGCGTGATCCGGAACGGCCCCTTCCCCGCACAGCTGTGTTGGCCGGTCTGATCGCTCTTGCCGCCTCAAGCAGCTTGGTTGTGGCATCGATTGCACCTCTCGGAGAACCAATCCCAGCAACGGAGGTTTTGAATCGACTCGGATTGGGCTACTGGGCGGGCAATCTCAGCTACCTCCCTCCTTACATCACCTTTTTTGCAATCGGCTGCGCAGCAGCCCAAGGCCGATGGCTGGAGAGAATCAGCACCCGTCAGGCCAAGACCTGGGGGGTTGTCGGTCTGGTCTCCACCACCATCTTGGTGCTCATCTCCGCCCTCCAACTCAATGGAGAACAAGTCGGCATTGCATGGATCAACGGCTATCGCTCAACCATTTACCTGTTGATCTCCCCCTTTATTGCCTGCGGCGTGATTGTCTGGTTGCTCTGGTGGTTTCGAACCCACAACATCCCCTATGGAACACAGCTGGCCGATGCCTCTGCAGATACCTATGGCGCTTACATCCTTCACCCACCAGTTTTGGTCACAGGAGCATTACTGCTGCAAAGCGTGAGCTGGCCCGTTCCAATCAACTTGATCCTGCTTTTCCTCGGCGGAACAATCGCCTCCTTCGGTGTAAGCCATATTCTCCGCCGACTACCGATCAGCCGAGGCATTTTGTGATCAGAACACAATCAATATAGCAAAACTGAATATCCACGTCGCTAGATTCATTCACCCATCCAACAACATTATCATTGCCAAGAGTTAGCAACAATAAAACAATGCTTTGCAAGCTACGAGGCAAGACAAAACCGATTATCCAGAATTACAGTAGCAACAAACACCGTCACATTGTTCAACTCAATCGCAATTGAGTGAGCAGATTGATGAAATGGAAGCTAAATTCCAATTTATGACCTAAACATATCAAGGGAAGCCTGTGTCGAAAATCAGTTTTACGCAGAAACAATATTAAAACAAGAGAGAAATACAGCCTTCTTCAGGCTGAATTTCCCCCTTGCCCTTAATCATTGCCACTGAATCACTTAATCGACCCGCATCCGTTCAGGTGCCTCGGGCAACGCGGCCACACGTTCGCTCAAAACGAGTTCAACAATGGCATGCAGATAAGCTGCACGACGAATGGCGATTAAAGCCTCGGCATTGGGAGCCTTCTTCATCTCATCCAGCAAGGCCCTTAGAGCTTGGCAATTTGTTTGACGATTCATAGTCTTATTTGTGAGTACAACCACCATCGCTGTCCAATCCCGATCGTTCGATAGACCACATCACCTCGATCTGTGATCTTGATCACAACCATACAGCTCCGCAGCAAGCGAACGCTGGTTATCAAAAAAGCCTCCGCAATGTGGTTCGGCCTCCAGATCGGCTTCCCGCTACACAGTCGCATTCATCATTTAACAATCATATCGCTTGTCATTTCAATTCCCCTATGACCACCGAAATACGTAATTGGGCTGTTATTGCCGCAGCAATGGAATCCAAGGGTGCAACCAAAAGTCAAATGTATCGCCGTGCGAAAGCACTGGCAGAAGGCTTAGCAGATCCAATGCCAACCAGTGCTCCAGCAGCTCCATTCAGCATCTCAGCTGCGTAAGTTTGATGCTATGGCTCGCTTTGAGAAGCCATAGTTAACTCTCAATCAGCTGGAACGCAGCTTAAGACCACAATAACGTTGTTCCTTATTTGTCCGCCGGAGTAAATACTGGAATTTTGACTGATGTTTAGAGATCATTTTTCAATCAAAACCAAGAAGACGATCACCACTTAATCGACGCATAAACCACAACACGTTTAAAAATACAGGCAATGATGCAGCGACTGGAATTTCAATATCGCTACCAACAAAACTCAATTACCTGATCGAACGATACGAGCAAATCTTATTGCGCTATTGCAAATCATGCAATCACTAAGTACGCCAAGCAAAGAAGTAGTGACCGACATAAAACAATGCAATCATCAATTAAACCATGCAGCTAACACTCTTTGTAACAAGAGCAAACGCACTGCGCCAGCAAAACACTTTCCAATCAAATACCATAGTGCACATGAAAATGAAAAAAACTGAGGCGCATGGATAGTGGCCACCAGATTGATCCTTGAACTATTGAAATTCCTCCGCAAACAATTCGACAAAGCAAATCATGAGTAGACCGATCAATACGTGAGCAACGCACAATTAACCCGCAGGATGAATGCTGCTACAACAGGAGCATCAGCTTTGACTGGCAAGGTGGGGAGCATTTTTCGAATCGACCCGCCTCGCCGTGCTTCCATCACAATTAAGCCAGATATCACTGAAACAAAGAACAATCGAGAAGGCTCGAGTCATTCGCCGTAAACGCGTACGAACGGGCTCATGCCTGCGTTTCACTTTGCTTGTATTCTTTTCAGAATAAGATCTTGATCCTAGCCAAAAATGTCAAACGAATCCCTGTCGACCAGTTCAGCAATCGACAAGGATGGCAATGGGTTCGTCGACGATTCGAGCGATTACAAGCTGGCGGGCCCAGGCGGCGGAGTTCTGCTCCAGGATTGGAAGGGGCGACGATATTCTGATCGCTCCACACCTCGTTGGAATCCAGTCAAGGCTGTAGAGAGTGGTAAAAACTATCAGATTTTGTTGGAAGGGGAGGGAAGAAAAACAGGAAAGTACCGCTTGCTCGCCGTGAATGCGGCTGGGCGAATCAATTCGAAAACCCGATGGACCTCTACAGCCAAAGCGTTGGAGAAAGGCTGGGAAAAACTATTTGGTGACGTGATCCGTGTTGACGGAGTCAAAGGTCCTGTCACGGATGCAAATGGGGACGGCTTTCTTGATGGTGGCAAGGGCTATCGGATCGTGACAGATACAGACGTTGTTGGATTGCAATCAACCTCAGGGGGGCTGCTCTCAAGCAAAAGCTCGAAACGCTGGGATGCAATTAAAGCAATCGCTGTCGACGATGGCTTCCAGGTGCTTGTGCAAACGGAAGGAAAGAAAAAAAAGCGATTCCGTGTATTCGATGTGAATCTCGATGGAGTTATCAACGACAAAACAAAATGGTTGAAAGGAGCGAAGGCTTTGTTTGCCGGTTGGGATCCTCGTTTTCGCGAAGTGTTGCTACAGCAGAACAGCAGCGGTGGAGGAATTCAGGCGGCATCAGTGGATGAGGATACTGCAGGGCAATTGATTTACACCGCAATAGCGACAGATGAATCTGCGGTGACGTATGGACTTGAGGCTCCTGATGATGGGTCGCTAAACGGTTTATCAATCAATGCGAGCACCGGTGAGGTACACCTCAACACCGACGCCATGACCACACTTCCAGAGGGTGTGGCTTTCATCGTGAAGGCGACAGATGCCGCTGGCAATAGCAGCGAACTCGCTGTTGATGTGACATTAAGCTTGACGGTGATTGACGAGGCGGAAAAAGAGGCCCCGGCGGTTGGAGAGACTGCAATTAGCGCATTAAGTTTGGATCAGTCTCCAACAGATGGGCCTGAAATAAGTAGTTTAGCCGAAGAGGATGGGGACACAAAAGAGGGTCTAGGAGAATCAACACCGACCACAGAGATTGGCGACGAGTTGATCACACAAGAGTTAGATGAGCAGGAAGAAAGCACAGAGATCGAAGAGGAAGAAGCTGAAGCAGAGCCTCAAGCAACTGAAGAGAATGCCTTACCCGAGGACCTTGCTCAACCGGACGACATTGCGGAACCCGATGAGAATGTTGAACCCGATGAGAATGCTGAACCCAAACAAGTCTCGCCTGCCCCATCGCTCAGTCAGGAGTCGGATTCTGGTCATGCCGATCAAGACCGTGTTACCAACGTCGTAACGCCCGAGTTCACAGGCAATGCCCCTAGCGAGTCTCGGATCCAGCTCTCCGCGAATGGTGTTCTGCTTGGAGAGACCACTGCTGATCAACAAGGGACTTGGCGATTCACTGTTCCAGAACAACTGGCCTTAGGGGATGGTCAGCATGCGATCACTGCCCAAGTCTTGGATGCGACAGGCACAGTTTTAGCAACATCGGATCAACTCGATGTTGTGGTTGATGGAACTGAACCACAGTTCACCTCAGAATCAGAGGTCTCTGCCACAGTCACTCTCACATCAAATGAGGTCTTGCAATCTGCTGGAGTTTATTATGTGTCCAACGATGGCGATGATAAGGCTTCCGGAACAAAAGCCAGACCCTTCAGAACAATTCAACATGCCATCAATCTTGCCCGACCAGGCAACATCATTACCATCCGAGGTGGTACTTATCGTGAGCGACTTCGCTTCAATGACGTACATGGAGCACTAGATGCTCCCATCACCATTACAAACTACCAAGATGAGGATGTCATCTTAACGGGTGCTGAGCCAATTTCGTCGTCCTGGGTTGTGCATGAGGGGAATATATGGAAAACAAAGGTGGACTTTGATGTGAGTCAGTTGTTTCTCGATGGTTCAATGTTAACGGCTGCACGTTGGCCCAATATCATCAAAGAATGGGATCGAATTGATACCTCTGACCGCCGTGACGCGACACCAAATAGTTACTGGGACATGAAGACGCGTGCCTTGGCAGTGGTCGACCCTGATCAACCTGATCTCTACACAAACCAGGAAGAACATCAAAGTTTATCCAACCTTGGACTTAGCCTTGTGGGAGCTATGGTTGTGCCACACAAAAGCTTTGGCCCAACACATTCTGGCGAAATAACTAAACACATTGCAGGAGAAGAGAGCTTCGATATTGATCAAAATTTTGAACTTTCACTGCGAAGCGACTCTCAGAACCCTCTCAGAAACTTTAATTGGACGAGTGCCAATGATGGCAATATCGAGTTTGTTGATATTTGGCCCACCAAGAATGGCCCCACTCCAGGAACAAAACAATTCCATTATCACTTGGAGGGTCATCTAGGACTGCTGGATAGCCCTAATGAATGGCATTACGATAAAGAAACAAATGAGCTCTATGTTTGGCTTCCAGAGCAACGAGATCCGAATATCAGCATTCTACAAGCACGTAGTTGGGACCCTAAAACTTCGTATATTTCCGATCCTAACGAGCAGCCAAATGCCGATTACCACTCATTGCTGGAAATGGATGAATCCTCATTCATTGACTTTAAAGGAATCACTCTTCATACCGGTATATTCAATCTCAATGAGAGCACAAATATCAATTTTGATAACATGCGTTTTCTGTATCCAACCTATGATGGACGCATGCTCAAAGATGGTCGTCGACCGACCTACAGCAATCTGATCAAACCGGTCAGCCTAAAAGGACGACCAGAACTGAAAGAAGTTCCTGATTCAAATATTATTTTTACGAACTCTGAATTTGCAAACGATATAAGTAGCTTGCTCAGGGCAGCTGCACCTGGCCTGCAGTTGATCAACAACCATATTCATAATGTTCGTGATCGCGGAGCACTGAGAGTTTCGTCAGCGCGCGGTATGTTGGTCGAACGGAATAGCTTTCATACATTCGGATTTGGTGGTGCTGGTAAAATAGGTGATTCGTCCCATTGGAGTTACAACCATATTCATGCTTTCCACGGTGATGGTGATATATCTGGCATTCAAGTCCCAGCTTCTGCACAAGAAGGTTCCATCATTAGCCACAATTGGATTCATGATGCACCAGGACGCAATGGAATCCGATTTGATGGAAGCCCAGCGGGAATACGTGGGCTAGCCCATCATAATGTTTCAACGCGTACTCGCCGCGGGATGAGAATCAAAGGCGATCAACATCGCATTATGAATAACTCGTTAATTTCTAACTTTGCTTACGACTTAAGTGCCGACCAAGGTAAATTCTATGGATACACAGAGGAGGGTTGCCTCGATTGGCAATGCCGTTATCGGCCACAAATTCATGGCAAGGATAAGGATCGCCGTTTAGGACATGTGAATTCATTAATTTTAAACAATGCTTTTGATCGCATGCCAGAAGGATTTGGCGTGCGATCGCCAGAGCAAAAGGTGGGCAATTCCTATGTCAGCATTGGCGGCAAATATCAAGATCTTCGTTCAACCCTGATGAAAGAAGAATTACGAGATCCTGAGAATTTTGATTTTCGGCCAAACCAGAACTCATCCTTGATTGATTTTGGCAAACATGTTCCTGGTATTACGGATGGATTTGAAGGAATTGCACCAGATAGTGGTGCCTATGAATATGGTTCTGATCACTATTGGATTCCAGGCCACCAAACAAAGAAAGCAAGAATTCCGATTGCACCAGATGGTTCGAACAGTGTTCGGCCAGACGCTGATTTAATGTGGCTTGAAGGTCTGGATGTCAAAGCAAATCATATTTATTTTGGAACCGATCCAGAGCAGCTTTCCTTAGTCAGTACGCAGACCACTAACATCTACACACCTGAAGATCCGCTGCAGCCAGGCACAAATTACTACTGGCGAGTGGATACAGAAACAGCGGAAGGCCCTTTACATGAAGGTGATCTCTGGACTTTTCAGGTTGCAAAAGCTCCGGCAGTGATGCCAACCGTTCTTGTTCGGTCGAAAACGGAGACTAATCCTGCAACTGAGACACTGCCCGAGTCATCCCTACCTGATTATGATTTTTTCATTGGCAAATACGAAGTCACCAATGCACAATATGCTCAATTCTTAAACTCCGTTGCATCGGTTGATGACTATGATCTCTATAACACACACATGGCTGACACCAATATAGACAAAGGTCTTGGTGGCATTGTTAGAAATGGTACATCTGGAGATTATACCTATTCAGTTGTTCCCGAGTTAGCAGATTATCCGGTCACCTATGTGAGCTTCTGGGATGCTGCGCGCTATGTGAACTGGCTTTCAACCGGCAGCACTGAGCAAGGGGTCTATACGATGAAACCAAATCAAAAAGATAATAAGAACTTAACGATTGAACGGAACCAGGATGTTTTTGAAGAGGGTGGTTATGCGATTCCAACTCATGCTGAGTGGGTCAAAGCAGCACTTTATCGAGATAATCCTGATCCAGGTCTATTCACTTTTCCAACACAAAGCGATCTGCTTCTCCCCGACCAAGCCAATATCCTTGGATCCACCTTTAATGGCTTGGCACCAGTTGGAATCTACAATCAGCCCAGCCCTCATGGAACCTATGACCAGGCAGGAAATGCCTGGGAATGGCTCGATGATGCTGTTCGATTACCCAATGGATTGCCTGGACGATACAGAAAGGGGGGCAGTTTCGAACACATTGTTAACAAGCGTGCCATGGGAGTGTCTATTCCCGGTACTGCCAAGGTTCCGACGGAGCAAGCCCACGACTGGGGCTTCCGTGTTGTTCGAAAGCGAACCGCAAATCAGCAGCCTGCCTGGAAGTCAACAAGCTGGGAGTTGGAACCTGCTTATGTTCTCGAGCCTTATTCTGCATCGATCGCCAACCTGGCATTTGATTCCGATGGGGATCCCCTCTCTTTTTCGATTGAAGATGGTCCAGTTTGGTTAAGTATAAATGCTGATGGTTCCTTAGAGGGTGTACCTAGCGAAGCCGATCTTGGTCTGCATTCGATTGTGTTCCGTGTAGAAGATTCAAAAGGGGCATTTGAAACCATTCAAACGCCCTACACGATCAAGGTCATTCCCGATACCAATCCCCCATCAGTCCCCGATGCTCCACAGCTCGTCACAGAATCTGATTCCGGATTGAATAATGCTGACCAATTAACAAATATTGCACAACCAGAATTTTATGGAATGGCTGAAATGGGCTCCACCGTGGAAGTTTTTCTTGATGATGATTTATTGGCTCGAGAAAAAGTAAATGAAGCAGGTGAATGGAGGTTGCAACCAAAAGATTCCTTGCCGGAAGGCAGTCATCAGTTAACGGTTCGTACCGTTGATCGTGCTGACAACACGTCAAGCTTATCGGAATCGCTTAAGTTCATTTTAGATACGACGAAACCAATTTTCAGATCAACCAATCAGGCTGACAACCTAGTTGAGAACAGTGGTGAAAATCAAGTCGTTTATACCGCAGACACTCAGGACTCAAGCTCAGTCACTTATGACATTGATGACTTATCAAATTTTACAATCGAGCCCGAAACGGGTGTTGTTCATTTTATTCCGAATCCTGATTTCGAAGAAAGTAAATCATATAGTTTTACAATTTTAGCGATTGATGAAGCCGGAAACATAGCCGAACAACGCGTTGAGCTTAGCATCAGTGATATTGACGACCAGGCCCCTAATTTTATCTCTGGGGGGAAAGCAAGTCGCTTAAATGAACACTCAGGTTCGGGGCAGATTGTCTACACGGCCAGGGCTACAGATGAATCGGATCTGGTCTATCGGCTCGAGAATGCAACGGAGAATGATTCCGACAAGTTCTCAATTGATCCAAGCAGTGGCGAGGTGACACTGCTAGAGGATCCGGATTACGAGAAGATCTCCAGCTACCGTTTTGCAGTCTCTGCAGTCGACAAAAACAATAATGTGGCGACCCGCAAGGTTCAGCTTGGCATCAAAGATATTGATGAATCTCAAGTCATAATAGAACCAACTTTAGACGATAGCAGTCAAGAACAGGAGGATCAAATTACGGGCAATATCTACCTTTTAGAGGCACGAAAAAATTACAAGACCAATAATGCTGATCTCATTACCAATTTTGACGTCCTCACCGACAGCCTAGAAATCAAGGTCAGTGGTTTTGGAATCAGTTCATCAGCGACCTTTGATATTGCCTCCAACAAAAAACATTTCAATCAACTTCGACGTAGTGATGTTGATTTTATCTACCGTTTAAGCAATCGTTCCTCCAAGCCTGGAATGCTTTACTTCAATCAAAATGGACCAGGACGTGGCTTGGGTAAAGGTGGAGGTGTTCTCGCAATCCTTGAAAACACCCCTGCACTCGACGCCTCACTCGTTGATTTCATCTAGGTCATCAATGGTTCCTTCTTGCATTCACTCGATCAAGACACGACGGTGGATAATTCAATATTTTCCATAAGACACATCCCATGAAGCTGCATTTAATCATCTTATTCTTTCAGAAAAAGCTGTAATTTGTAGGCATTACATAAAATCTCTCACCACCCATATCAGCACAGAGAAAGCTGGGTTTAATTTTGTGATAGTAACTCCAGTTCGGATTCAAAACAAAACCAACTGAACGATCGATTGGGTTCCATATCTTCGACTGTCGCCATAGCATTGAAGAGAATCCTAATTCTCAAAACAAGATTGACCGTACTCCAGAAGGCTCAACCGTGGTCCTTCTACCAAGGTGTAAAGCAACTCATCGATGCACCGTCAGCTCGACGCATCTGAAGTCGTGCACCTCGATGTTCGTTCAGATCCCAGAGATTGTTCCCTTCATCTCGAAAAGATCCATTTGGCATCCGTACAAAGTTGGTCGTACCGCCATCTCCCCATTCGATCCAGATGTTGCCCATCGCTCCATGAACCTGAGCGGACTGAACCACGACCTTCCCTGAGGTCTCCGTAAAAGTGCAATTCCCCTGAGCCATGGCCAACGTGCTAGTCAGGAGGGTCGCTGTCAAAGCAAAGCAAATTCGGATCATCATTTCACCGCAAATCGTTGAACATTCATCATCACTCTTGTGGTAGCAAGAACGGACTCGTCAAAACCCGCCAAGTTGCGATGTTTGAAGCGAGCATGGCAGAGCAGCCCAGATTTTGACTCAAAAGAAAACACGATCGTTGCCTTGCTGCTCGAACCCCGCAGGATCTCCCATCAAAATGTCATCGCAATGAAAGCTGACACCTCCCACTCCGTTGCTCAAACGGGTTCATAGCTCGCCACGTTGACGTCCTGGGCATGTGTTCATGAAATTGTGAGCTACCACAATCAATCAGCTCAGCCGCGATGGTCTGCTCTTAATCGCCAGTGAGTTCGGTATTGGTCATGAATTAAGTCAGAGGTAAATGTCTCCTCACAATGCAAACACCATGGCCAAAAACACCGGCTCACTCGATGTCATGAATCAAGCCTGCTTGTGAATTTGTTCAAAGGGTCTGAACGATCCCTAGCGGCCAGGCCAGCGCCTCAAGTTAATCACAACTGTCCTAATCCAATGCAAAAACCTTCAAGCCCCCCACTGCTGTGGGGGGCTTCGCACAAAGTGAAGCTGTCCTTCAGAAAAGATCACCAATCGTAGGGCCACCAAGCAGACCAGAGATGCTGTTGATCGGTCCCACGTAGGGAACAAAGTTCGCCACTTGGTTGACGGTTTCATTCCGTCCACCGGCAATATCTTCAAGATGCTCATCGCTGAGTTCGATGGCTTGGGTTTGATTGTTGATCATGGTCATGATGAAAACGTGGTTTGTGTGTGTAATGGCGTGAGCTGTATTGCTCTCGACATTGATACAATTGCATCCGTTTCTAAGAAAAGCCTGACCCCCTCTGGTGCGACTTCTGCGTAGCGATGGTGAAAAACTGGTGAAAGGAACGGTCAAAAATAGATCAAGAAACAAGATGCCATATTAACAAGCCTTGACTTAATAATTGATTCACTTTGATCACGAATACAGAAGCCCTGGCATCAGCGCTATAGGCGGTATGAATCACAAAAATTGAACTCTGCACTCATTGGAGTAAAACACCATCGGCCATAGCAATGACCCAAATGTTGACCATAACAAACTCAAATGAAGACAATAATTGCAGCCACCATGCAAGAGACACCAGTACCAATTCACCACAAAATGACGAAGATTTTTCTGATATTAACGCACCCATAAAACAAACAGTCATGCAAATCATCTTCTCTACTAGAGAGGCGGCTCGCTTTTTGGAAAGAGCAGAGCTTGAGACGTCAAGCAATTCTGTTTCTGATCCAATAAACATGCCAAAGCACGAAACGGTAGATGCTCACCGTCATAGATCAAGGTTCCTATGGGTTCAGCTTTGGAAAAAGAAAGTTTCATGGTGTTAATCAAGGCTTTTAATCCATGTATGTCCCAACCATCGCCAGACTTAGATCTCATCACCATGAAACATCTCAACTACAGTTATGACCTTGTGCACAGATCAGCACAGATCCTACTAAGAATGAACGAGCTTCATCAGCCGCTTCCGTCATCGAGTCACCCCATCATCTCTGGCGAGATTCGGACACGAGACTGATGAGGTTCTCACGAAGTGCAAGCAATCAAAAACCCCGCCATGATTGACGGGGCGAAAGAGATCGTGACAACTCCAAGGTTTTACACTTTTTACCTTCTATTGCGCGGACCACCCAGGAATGGCGGAAGTTCTTTACCGGGATTGGAAAGCTTCCACTTCAAGACCCAAGGATCAATGCAAAAATCAGACTTTTCAGCTGCACCGCCTGACAGGGTTTTCAATTGTTCCAGAGAAAGGAGAGAATCGGAATCCATTTTTTGAGTGTGATTAGGGACGTTAGAGTGCGACCAACTATTCAATAATGCCTGCATTCTTGCCAGCATCATAAGCACCTTTAGCGATACCAGATCCTCCTGCTACGGCACCTGCCCAACCGGCGTAAAAAGCGACTGTTTGCTCAGCTTTTTTAAAGACCCATTCGACGGCACCAGCACCGCTGCATTGCTGCAGTTCTTCAAGAGAGAGTTCCTTGTTATTCATTGGTTTAGAAATGATGGATGATGTTAACAATCGGATGCGTTGTTGCTTCCGATGTGATTACGATCACATGGTTTCACCAAGCTTTCATTGAGCCAAATCAACAGAGGCTGTGATCTTCGTCACAGACAGTAAAAGCGATCCATGTTGATGATGATTGTCTACTTGCAACCTACCGAGGCAGATTAGCGATTAATTTAGATTTCACAGGATTTGGCCTAACGATGGAGCGAGATGCGGCTCAGCTTGAAACACCCATGCTTGAAATAGTGCCAACATCTATACATGCGCTCCTCAGAAAAAACGTATGGTTTTTTGGCGACACATCAAGCCCAACAAGCTAAACCTTCTTTTGGACAGAACCCCTCGCTTGATCCGATCAATCCTTGCACAAATCGATCATCTTAATCAAATATATAACGTGTCAGAACAGTCTTGATCCTTTGTATTTTGAATGTTTGCTTCATCCAAGACTCGGAGCACCAATCAACCATGAACAATTTACTTTTATTTTTTTCAAAGGTACAGCCTCAGGGACATCACCATATTGACGACTGCGCTTTTAATCTCGATCCCAATGACCGCTGATCATCGCAGGACGAAACCTCAAGAGAAGCCAAGCCCAAAAATGCATCTGAACGTCAAGAACAAGAGGAATCCCTAGTGACAAACCTTGGTGATAGCCAAGATGTGAAAGCACACCAACCCATTGATTGCTTCATTTTGAAAGGTGTTGATTGGCTCTGGCTACTTCATCCGGCTTTTGCCGTTGTCCTGATTTATCCCTTGATCGGGATGGTGGTGAGGTTGGGCTGGCAGACGCGCCAACGACGTGTCTCGAAGGTGAAACATCCTCCCGTGGTGGGAAGGGATCACAGCGATTTAGGCCGTTGGTTAACAGCTGCTGTGGTGCTCCTTGTCTTGATCGCCCTAGCGGTGGCCATTGCCACGAAGGTGCCTCTTGCCATGTTTGCGGGAGGACCACCGCGTGCGTTGCTGTTGATCTTGGCTTGGCTCGGTTCACTGGCCAGCTTGATCGCTCTTTTGTTCAGTAAGGCAGCTCTATTGAGGCTTGGCTTCAGCTTGATCACCTGGGTAGGAGTGCTCAGTCTTGGCGCACAGCCTGAGGTCTGGCGTTTGTCGGATCAACCGTTCAGTGCTGCGTTCTGGCAATCGCATTACTGGGGGGGTGTGGCTGTCACTGGCTTGATGTTGTTTTCACTCGGGGCTCGTGCGGAGATCTTGAAGGATCTACGTCTGCGTCGACTTCACATCACAGCTTCGTTATTGGCAGCTGTGTTGTTTGTGATGCAGGCAATCACTGGGACGCGCGATCTGCTTGAGATTCCGCTCAGCTGGCAAAAACCAGTGATCCAATCCTGCAATTTTCAAACCCAAACTTGCCCCGCCAACACACCTAAACGCAGCTGATATTTTAACAAGGATGGAGCCATTGCTCCAACGACCTATCGATCAGTGCTAAGAGTCAATTGACACATGGGATTCGGAGCATCATCCACGGATTAGCATTGTGTTAACAATTCATTTCTTTAGATTGAGCGGTATATAGTTCTTGCCGCCTCATACACCCAAACGATGCGGCCATCTTGGAGGGGAACTTGACTGCGGCGATAAACAGTAGGCACCTCTTCCCAAGCGTCAAGCACACTCCATTGTTCAGTTCTGATTAGATAGACCTCACCGTTGATCAAATGTTGGCCACGCTGGAGGGATGGGAAGCCCTTATGTTCAATCAGCTTAAATCCAGGTAGAACACCATCTGCCTCGCGCCAAGCACCAGCAAGCAAATGATGAGCTTGTTCACCACACTTCAACGAGCCGTAGACGAATAGTCGGTCCAAGCCTGGTCAAAGAACCTGAACCACTTCGCTGACCTCAGGAATCGCTTCGCGCATCTTTCGCTCGATGCCCATTTTCAAAGTCATCGTGCTACTGGGGCAGCTCCCGCATGCCCCTTGCAGCCGCACCTTAACGATCGGCCCATCAATCTCGACCACTTCAACGTTGCCACCATCGGCCATAAGGAAAGGCCTGAGCTCATCGAGCACTTTTTCGACGTTTTCCGAGGTGAGGGCCATGGTTTCGGTACTCATCGGTCGGTTTGGGAAATTAAGTTCAGACTATTCATTCAAAGCCGTTTTTGACGAGAACGGTTTTCACCCTCTAACTGTGCTAACCATGGCCTTAGGGTCATGGTTAGCGTTGGTGTAGATGGAAGATGGAAAATGGAAAATGAATAAAACCAGTTAAATATTTATAAAATCAATTCTTTAGATGTTTCCAAATCAAAAACTACAAGATATTAATAATTTTTGACTGCGCGTTATTTCAGTTTAACCACTCCACAAATGCATTTGTTTCAAGACAATGATGGAGAGGCTGAAATGATGTCAGATCAGTTGGAGCATGCCTCAGACGACTTGGGCCGCAGCCTTACTGTTCTGGGACTGACGAGCTAAAGAATTGCCGAATGGAAGGATATTGAGCAGAAATTTGGGAGCGGGGAGTGTTAGTTGAACTCCAAATTCTGTGCATAGGGCTCTAACAGTGAAAAAAAGTACAACGGAAGACGCAACGAGCAGGGATAGGGGGAACAGCAAAGAATCCATCGTTCACAGGAAATAAAACTTCAAAGAAATAAAAGCATGACCAGAACATTAATTTTCATGTGTAACAGAATATAACTGACATTTCTTAAGATTAGGCAATTATACTTAAAAGATTACTACTGGGCTGCTGTCGCTGCGAGAAGCCACATGCCGATCGGTTTTGAGTCTCTTCGTGGTCGTCACTCTTGGTTCAAATCTTCAAAACGAGTCCCAAAATCCAGGCCAAACATGTAACGA
>MDSW01196297.1_pt1 | contig 15701 bp, 14 predicted proteins | sample 811171 | NCBI WGS metagenome assembly MDSW01 (sample SAMN05326641, study PRJNA326480) | marine metagenome | isolation source: seawater | place: Atlantic Ocean: North West | collected 2012
CAAAACAATCATTTTTTATATTTTTGAAAATATAATTAGAGTCTATATAATTTAATTTAAACTTTTTTGATAAAGAAACAAAAAAGTTATTAATGTTTATATGTAAAGATTTTTTTTCCATTATTTTCTTAATCTTACCCCAATCTGAATTTTGTTGAATTGAATGTAATGTTTTAAAAACTCTAATTTCATTATTTGAAAATATTTTTTCAGTCCATGAAGCAAAAGGCTGTAAAATAAATGAAACCTTACAATTGTAGCTTTTTTCTAATGAAGTAATTAATTGAAAATTCCTTTTGTACCTTTCTTTATAATTATTAATAATTATTTTTTGAGATTTATTTTTGTCATATGAAAAATCAATAGAATTTCTGGATAGTTTATTAAAAATTCTTTGTTTTAATTCTTTAAGTATAGGTTTTTTATAAAACTCTGATATATCAGGAAAAAATCCTGGGTCAAATTCAGTTTCATTTTGATATAAAAAACTTAGATATAAATCATTTAATCCACTTAAAAAAATTATATAATCTATCTTTCTGGCTTTATGTAAGAGATTAATTAAGTGGATATATTCTGAAAATGAATTTCCAGCTCTTATACCAAAATTAAGCCATATTGAATTAGTTTTTTTACAAAGTAATGAAGGAATAGTACTTTCGTTATTTGGTGATCCTATTCCAAAAACAGTTGATCCACCAACTAGGATATTAACAGAACTATATTTTTTTATATTATCTACTGAAAAAATTTTCTTATTATTTGATGAAATTCTAAAACCTTTATTACATGTTTTAACACATTTATTTGTGTAATTTTTTTGAGAAGATATCATAGCATAAGGGACTAGCCTTTTCTTTGAAATTATTGAGTCATTATAAAATTTCATTTGAGGGTAGACCTCATATACTTTATTAATTAATTTCATTGTTATACTTCTAAATAGTTAAGTTTTTGTTTCTCTTTAAACAATATAAAATTGTTAATTACAAGAATGTCCATATTGGTTTTGATAAAACAGTTAAAAGCATCTTTAGGACTGCAAACTATTGGTTCCCCCCTCACATTAAATGATGTATTAATAATTAAGCTGTCTCCAGTTAATGACTTAAAATCATTTATAAGTTGATAAAATTTTTGATTTGTTTTTTTTGAAACAGTTTGAACTCTAGCTGAAAAGTCTACGTGAGTAACTGAAGGTATTTTACTCCTTATAATTTTTAATTTATCTAAACCTTTGTAATTTTTTTTTGATTTTAGTCTAATATCATCTATAAGATTAGTTACTAAAAGCATATAAGGACTTTTATTTTTTAGTTTAAAATAATTTTCAACATCTTCCTCAAGAACTGCTGGAGCAAAAGGTCTAAAATTTTCTCTAAATTTAATTTTAAGATTTATATTTTTTTGCATTTCAGGGTTTCTAGCATCACCTAAAATACTTCTGTTACCAAGGGCTCTTGGTCCAAATTCTGATCTGCCTTGAAACCATCCTATAATTTTACCATTTTTGATTTCTTTTGCGGTTATTAATGATATTTTTTTAAAATTTAATTGATTATAATTCGCTTTTATTGAATTTAAATATTTTTTCACTTCTGAATCAGTATATTCAGGGCCTAGATAAGAACCTTTCATGGAATCATCTATATTATTTTTATAAAATTTTTTGTCATATAGAAAACTATAATGTAATGCAGCCCCTAATGCTCCTCCAGCATCACCAGAGGCAGGTTGAACCCATAAATTTTTAACTATTCTTGAAGATAAAATTTTCCCATTCGCCACACAATTTAATGCTACTCCTCCTGCTAGGCAAAGGTTATTGATTTTTGTTAATTTGATTGCAGTAGATGAAAGCTTAATTATTATTTCTTCTATTACTTTTTGAATAGAAGCAGCAATATCAAGGTAAACTTGATCAATATTACTTTCAGGAATTCTTTCATTTGTATTAAATAATTTGAAAAATTTGCTGGTTAACATATAACTACTATAAGGAAAGCAAAAATATTTCATATTAAGTTTAAAAAACCCATTATCTTTAATATTTATGAGATTAGTTTTTATAGTATCTACAAAAATAGGTTTTCCATAAGGTGCTAAGCCCATTAATTTATATTCACCATTATTAACTTTAAATCCGCAGAAATAGGTAAAGGCGGAATATAATAATCCTATTGAATGAGGAAAATCAATTTTTTTTATAAGCTTTATTCCTGTCTTATTTCCTTTCCAAATAGAAGTTGTATTAAATTCACCAACACCATCTATTATTAGAATTGTTGATTCTTGATATGGAGAAGGGTGAAAAGCACTTGCTGCATGAGAAAGATGATGGTCAAAAAATGAGAATTTGTTTTTATCAATATTTATATTAAAATTTTTTAAAAATTCACTATTTAAAGTTTTTACATAATAGCGTTTTTTAAAATGCCATTTTAAAAAAGTTTTGAAAATTAGAGGTATACTTTTTGGAAAAAAGGTTTTGTATGAGTATAAAATTCTTTTATATTTTTTTTCTGAGTTTTCATAAAAAACAATTTTATCAATTTTGTTTAAATTAATGTTACATTTTTTTAAACAGAATTTTATTGCTTTTAAAGGAAAATCAGAGTCGTTTTTTTTTCTTGAAAATCTTTCCTCTTGACATGCAGCAATAATATTTCCGTTATCAATAATACAAGCAGCTGAATCATGGAAGTAGCATGAAATTCCTAGAATTAACATTAAATTTTATTAAAATTAATTAATGATTTTAAAGTATTAATATATTCTTTAAGATTAATTGGATTAGATTGTTCTTTAATTAATGAATTAGAGTATGATTTCATTTAAACATTAATATTTACAGATACTATTTAAAATAGATAGAATTAACTTAAGTAAAAATTAATTTTAACTTTCTAAAGATATATATTTTTAATTAATAAGTTAACTTTGTACTGTTTAATATAGTTAAATTTCATATAATATTTTGAATATTAATCAAAATAAAATATCATAAATTAATATCTAAAATCTTCGATTAAATAAAAAATTATGAAAAATTCAGGAGATAACATTTCATCAGAAAATGCAAATTGGAAATTTTCTGGAAAGATGGTTAAAGACTTTGAGAAGCATGTTTCAAAATCTGTTCCTATATATGAAAGAGGTCAGAAATTAATTGTTCAACTAAGCGATTATTTTATAAAAAAGGATTCAATAGTTTATGACATAGGTTGTTCTACAGGTAAGTTGTTATTTTCTTTAATAAAACACAATACAAATAAAGGTAAAGTAAAATTTATCGGTATTGATGTTGAAAAAGATATGATTGATTTTGCAAAATCTCAACAAAGAAATAATAAGATAAGTAATAAAAAATTGGAACTTATTAATCAAGATGTAGTTAATTATGATTTTGAAAAAAATGATTTTTTGATTAGTTTTTTTACCATTCAATTTATTCATCCAAAACATAGACAAGATTTAATTAACAAAATTTATAATTCTTTAAATTGGGGAGGAGCTTTTTTATTTTTCGAAAAAGTTAGATATAATGATGCAAGGTTTCAAGATATTTTTACAACTCTTTATAATGATTATAAGTTAATAATGGGCTATTCACCTGATGAAATTATTAATAAAACAAGGAGTTTAAAAGGAATTTTAGAACCATTTTCAACTAAAGGAAATCTAGACATGTTAAAAAGAGCTGGATTTGTTGATATAACATCAATCATTAAAGATATTTCATTCGAGGGATTTTTAGCAATTAAATAATGAATATAAAAGAACTTTACAAAACTTTTCTAGAAAATTCTAGTTCTAAAGAAACCATTAGTAATGATATTGATTCCAAGCATACTAGAATTATTCAAAATTCAAAAAATAATTTAGAGAATTTAAATTCAATTAATTTTCGAAATTGGTTTGAACAAAGTGATATGGGATTAAAATATAAAATGACATATTTTTCCAAAATTTTTTTGGGATTAAAAAATATTTTTTTTCTTAATTTTTTATTTGATTTTCTGAAGAAGAGACTTAACCACATTTTTGAATATTCTTCTATGATTGATGATATTCAAATTATAAAATCCCTTAGTGGAGAAGATTTAATTATAGAAAATCCTCAAAACAAAACTCCAGGAGCTACTAATTTCCCATTAGTTAATGGTTATTCTGTAACTCCAAGATGGTTGAGATATTTATATCTTCTAAATCAATTCAAAAGGTTTAAATTATTAAAAGATGAGCAAGTATGGTTAGATATTGGTTCATATTATGGTGGGCTTCAAGGACTTGTAAAAAAATATTTTCCCCAAGCTACAGTTATCATGTTGGACTTTAATCATCAGTTGGCAAGAAGCTATATTTATTTGAAACAAATGTACCCAAATTGTAATCATATTCTTCCTAATCAAATTTCAAAAATCAAAAATTTAAATAAAATTCCAAAAGGATCTATATTATATGTTGAAATTGCAGATTTAAAAAAGTTAAATCAATTTAAGATTGATACTGTGACTAATTTTTTTAGTTTGGGTGAAATGAAAAGAAATACTTTTAATAATTATTTAAAAAGTGATTTTATAATAAATTGTGAAACATTATATTTTGTAAATAGATTTAATAGTAGTCCTTTTTATGATATGACATATGATGATTCAATAAATGTTTTTGATTATAGGATTAAAAAAAATATTTTTTATTTTGATCATTTTCCAATACATCAATTTAATATAGCAAATAGAAAAGTTTTAGAAAGAAATTTTTTTAGAAATGCATCTAGTTCATATTTTGAAATTATTTGGAAAAAAAATTAAAAAAATTTTATTTTGACTAAATTTATAAAATGTCCTGTTTGTTCTTCAATTAAGACTGAAAGAATTCGTTCTTATAGAAATTATTCAAAAACATTTGAAAAAATGTTTTTAATTAAATGTAAGTTATGTTTGGTTCACTTTTCCAACCCAATGCCTAAAGAAAATCTATTAAAAAATTATAATGAAAATTATCATATCTCTGCACATGGAAGAAAAAAAGGTGTATCTAAAATAGATTCAGTCTCTAAGGCTTTTTTTGAGGGCATTGCTAAAATAAGATTAGATTATCTCAAGAATTATCTAAAAAAAGAAAAATTATCCAAAAATTATAAGGTTTTAGAAGTTGGTCCTGGACCAGGTAATTTTCTTAAAGAAATGAAAAATAATTTTCCAGATCTAGATTATTATGCAATTGAAACAGACCTAGGATGTCATGAATCGTTAATAAATTTGGGTGTAAAATTGATCTCTATTTCTGAAATCAAAAATCTAAATTCATATTTTGATTTTATAATAATTAGTCATGTAATTGAACATTTACCAAATCCAAATTATTTTTTAAATAAAATAAAATTTTCATTAAAAAAAAATGGTTTAATTTTTATTGAGGTTCCTTGCAAGGATTATTTATTTAAATCTTTTGATGAACCTCATCTATTGTTTTTTGATAAAAAATCTATTAAAAAACTTACTAAGGACTTTAAATTAGTTAAAATTAGTTATCATGGAAAGTTAATCAGTGAAATAGGGTCTTTTAAAGATTTAATCTTTTCAAAATTAATTAGAAGAATGAATTCTTTAAGAATCCCATATTATACTAAAGAAAATAAAGAATTAAAAAGAATTTTGAAGAATAATTTCCTAGTAAATGTAATGTTTCCTCATCAGGCTCATATTGAAAATGAGAATCCTTCATGGTGGCTAAGAGTAATTATTAAAAAATAAACTTATGTCATTTTCACCTTTATTTAAGATTTTTGATATTGAAGGCTTTAATAATCTAGTAAATTTTCCACCAAATGATTGGGAACTTAAGAAAATAAATAAATTTAACAATGTAGTTTCATTATACACAAATGGGGATAAGTGGATAGCAAAGGATGTTTCAAAAATTGAATTAAATAATTTTAAAAGATTTTCTACTAAAGACTTTGAATTATTTAATTCAAAATCTTTTAAAAATTCTTCTCCAATTCTTTTATTAAAAATTGTTGACAATTTAGATAAATATGAATTTGATGAGTTGCCAATTTTTGATATTGAAAAAACAGTAATTCCTGAGTGGAGATCTACGATTGGATTTGAATTTAATAATACTGAAGCAAGTTATCAGGGAGAGATTAATCCATTTCCTTCAAAAGCAAGTCTTTTAACTTTTCATCCTTTTATCCAGTATGAAAATGTTGAAAATTTTTTAGTTTTTTTAAATATTGAAAAATCAGCTATTTATAGAGAAACAACATTAGATATATTTAATGGAGTAGATAAAAATTGCATTGATAGTGTTTTAATTAGAAATAATACAGCGAATATTATACCACTTGATAAGTATAAATTTAAAAAAAGTGATTTACCAGTATTTTGTTCAAAAAATATGGCAGGAATACCTTTTGGCTTTGGAATAAATAGATCACAATCGATGATATCATTTGAGCACACCCACCCTCCATCATCTTTCTCTATTCATGGGAATAGATTTTTAACTCAAAAAAAAATAAAATCATTGTGGTTTAAAAGTTTTTATAAATAGATGATTGATAAAATTAAATTTTGGATAAAAAAGAAAATTCCCAGTAGATTTTTAGAGTTATTGGGAAAAAAAAGAATTTTAGTTACTTCAATACCAAATGATAATAAATCTATAGTAAGTGATTTGTTTCTGTACAAAATTGAAAATGGATGGAATACTTTCTTTGAATTATTAAACTATGCAAGAATATTAGATTTAAAATCATTAGATAATTTTGATTATAAAATAACAATTAAATTTTTCAGCTCTGATGGAGATTTTTTAAAGGATTATAAAATCAAATCTTCTAAAGATTTTCGATTAACCTTGAATATAAAAAAAATTGCAAATGATTTAAAAATTTTTAAAGATGGCACATTTTCAGTTTTTCATAATTATGAATCTAATATTATAAATGACTCTAAAGGATTTATAACTGATAGGGGTTACATTGGATATCATAATAAAAACATTTCTCCAATTAAAAGTTATGTTCATGGAAATTTTGATGCAATATCTCTTAATTCTCAGGGATATTTTGAAATGTTAGGAACTTTTAGTTTTTTCTTCAAAAAATTTAATTTACAGCATGAATTAGATAAAAAATATAACTATGATGTAGTTCTTATTAACTCAACTTCTTATAAACAAAAAGTTATTTTTGATATCCATTACAATGGTAATGTTGAATCTATAGAAAAAATTATACCCTCAAAAGGTTTTTATGAGTTTAAAAAATTAAATAATAAAGTTTTTTCAAATTCGAGATTAATAATAAAAAGTAAATTATATTTGGCTAGACCTATTGTTTTTAAATATATGGATTCATCTTTTGATGTTTTTCATGGGTAAATTTTGATTTTATGAAAAAAAATAAAATAATTAATATTGGTTATGGAAATGTAAATAAATTTTCAATTGGGGGAGAATTACCACTAGCTTTTGTTGGGGGTCCATGTGCAATAGAAAGTAGAGACCATGCTTTATATATGGCTGAAGCAATATCGAAAATTTGTTCTAAAGTTGAAATAAATTGGATATATAAATCTTGTTATAATAAAGATTGCAGATCTTCGTCTAAAAGTTATCATGGCATAGGTTTAGATGAGGGATTAAAAATATTAGAAGAAGTTAGAAGTAGTTTTGGTGTTCCAGTTGTATCAGATTTTTCAAACCCATTATGGGCTAAGCCAACTGGGGAGGTATGCGACATTATTCAAGTTCCAGCTTACTTATGTCGTCAAACTTCTATTTTAAGATCTGCAGCTGAAACAAATAAACCAATTTTACTAAAAAAGGGACAATTTATGAGCCCGTGGAATATGAAAAACTCTTGTCGTAAGATTGAGTTTTTTGGAAATGAAAAAATTATTTTGGCAGAGAGAGGAACCTTTATGGGCTACAATATGTTAGTAAATGATATGACAAGTTTTCCAATTATGGCATCTACTGGATATCCAGTTTGTTATGATGCAACTCATTCCGTTCAATTACCTACATCAATGGGAAATATTTCAGGAGGTCAAAGAGAATTTATACCTAATCTTGTTCGTTCTGCAGTGGCTAATGGTATAAATCTTTTGTTTATGGAGACTCATAACAACCCTGATGAAGCACTATCAGATCCTAATACTGTTCTTGATATTAAGTATCTTGAAAAAATATTGCTTCAGGCTAAAATGATTCATGAAACTAGATTGGAAATTTTAAAAAAGTATGGTAAAGACAATGTTCATTTGCAAAATATTTAAGATATGAAAGTTAAAGAAGTAATGTTAAATAAAAATCAATTCCCTGTCGTAAATGAAAAGACTATTTTAAAAGAAAGTTTAGAAGAAATGGATAAATATGGTTTAGGAATTGTATGTATAATTAATAAAAAAAATCAATTAATTGGAATTATAACAGACGGTGATTTTAGAAGAAAATTATTAAAAGTTCAAAAACCATTTTCTGCTTTTTATTTAGATAATGCTATTGATCACGCTATAAAAAGTCCATTTGTTTGTTCCCCAAATGATAGTTTAATTGACTCCATTGATATTATGGGATTAAAACAGGTTTGGGATTTACCAGTAATAGATAATAATAAGAATTTAGTTGGTTTATTACATTTACATCAAGCTATTTCTAAAGTTTTGCCTAGATAAAAATGGACCTAGAAGTAATTATTCCTGCTCGTTTATTATCAACTAGGTTAAAAAATAAAATTTTAATTGACATTCATGGAATTCCAATGATTGAGCATGTAAGAAGAAGAGTCTTATTATCAAAAAAGGTTAAAAAGGTAACAGTTGCAACATGTGATTATGAAATAAAAAAAGTAGTAGAAGGTTTTGGTGGAAATGTATTTTTAACATCCGAAAATCATATTAATGGCACCAGTCGAGTTGCTGAGGTTGTAAAAAAAATAAATTGCTCTCACATTTTGATTGTTCAAGGAGACGAACCATTAATTTTGCCAAAACATATTGATTTAATGATAGAATCAATTTCAAATTTTAGAGAATTAAATATTTGGAATGGAATTACTTATCTTAATTCGAAAAAGGATCTAAATAATCCTAACTTGGTAAAATGTTTTGTTAACAAAAAAAGTCAGATAGGAATGTGTTTTAGAAATAATCCGATTTTTTCTGATTTCAATAAATTAAATAAATCAATTTTTAAATTACAGGGATTGCTTGCATTTAAAAAAAGTTTTTTAATTAATTTAGTAAAACTCAAGCCTTCATCATTTGAAATATCTGAGTCCATTGAACAAATGAGAGCTATTGAAAATGGGGACTTAATTAAAGCTGTATTCCTAGATAAACCATTTTTATCCGTAGATAATATTGAACAATTAGAAGAAGTAAAAAATATCTTAAAACAAAATAAATTACAAAAGGAAATCTTAAAAAAAATAAAATAGGATATAAATATGTGTGGTTTTTTGGCTTATATAGGAAATTATTTTGACAAAGATCGTTTTAAGAACGGATTATCTTCTTTAGATCATAGGGGTCCAGATTCGTCAAAAATCTACTCTCAAAGAGATTTTACATTTGGTTTTAATCGTCTTGCAATTCAAGATTTATCACAAGAATCAATGCAACCAATGATTGACTCTTATGGTAATTCAATTATTTATAATGGTGAAGTTTACAACTTTAAAGAATTAAGATTAGAATTAGAAAATTTAAATTATAAATTTAAAACAACAGGTGATGTTGAGGTTTTAATGAAATCAATTTTGGAGTGGGGCTTTGAAAAAGCATTAAACAAATTTCAAGGAATGTTTTCTATAATTTATTTTTTAAAGAAGAAAAATATAATTTATGCAGCAAGAGATTTTTTTGGAATTAAACCATTATTTTATTCAATTCTACCAAATGATCAAATTTTATTTGCTTCTGAAATAAAAGCTATCACAAAATATAATAATGATGTTAAAATTGATTACTTAGCTAGTCTAAATCCTATTTTTTTTTCGGGAATGTCCCCAAAGGGAAAAACAATGTTTAAAAATATTTTTTCATTAAACCCAGGGGATTTAATGACTATTAATTTAAACAATAAACTTATTGAAATTAAAAGTGTTTTTAGTATTGAGAATTTAGTTGACAAAGATCTTTACAAAGAAATATCTAGAATGAATGAAAAAAGTATTTCGGAAATGTATCATAAAGAAATAGAAAAATCTATCAAAATGCATTTAATTAGCGATGCAAAATGCGGAGTTTTATTTAGTGCGGGTTTAGATTCTTCAATAATTGCAGGAGTTATTAGTAATTTAGGAATTGATGTAGATTTATTTAAATATGAAAATAATAATTACTCAGATAAATCATATACTGAATCATTTTTAAATTTTAGTAATCAAAATTTACATGAAATTCGAAATACTGACGCTCATCTTATTTATGATTTACCAAGATTAATATATCATTATGAAACAATAAATAAATCTGAAGGAGTTGCTCTTGCAACTACATGTAAATTATCTAGGAAAAATGGATATAAAGCATTATTAACAGGTGACTGTGCTGACGAGATTTTTGCTGGATATACTACAGCTCAAGATTATTATACTAGGTCATTTTTTTCAAACAAAAAATGGTTTTCATATTTTTCAAACACTTTTAGTAAAATTGTGCCAGGTTTTAAAGAATTATTTGGAGCAGATTTAAATCACTTTATTTCTCCATATTCCACAGAATTTTTTGAGACTTTTTTTGATATATCATTATATGGGGGTGATAAAAAGATAATGATTGATAGGTACAGGAATTCTTATCAATTTATTAATTCAAGAAAAGAAATTTTTGTAAATGCTTATATGATGGATGAAATTGCAAATAGATTGGAAAGGTATTTAATTAGGGCAGACAGGTTTGGAATGATGGAATCCATTGAACTTAGGGTGCCTTATCTTATAAACTCAATTGTAAAATTAGCAATGAATACTCCTTTTAATAAAAAGGTCGCTTTAAAGTTTAATTTTAATTCAAAGTCTTTTTTTTCAAATAAGATCATATTAAAGAATGTTGCAAAAAAAGTAGGGCTTCCAAAAAAAATTATAAATCGTAGAAAAATTGGGACTATTATCAGTAAAAAAAATTTTGAAAATGAAATTAAAGTTTTCAAAAATCTTTCATTTTCTAATGTATGTTCATTTTTAAAAATTAATGAAAATAAGTTTAAAGAATCTATTTTGATTACAAAATCAAAAAGTGAGGTTCAAAGACAAATATGGAATTTTCTTGCTTTAGAATTTTTAATTGATCAATTTATTACGGGAAATTCATATATAAATCAACAAGAAAAAATTAAACAAATACTCCATAATTAATTATGATGAACAAATTTATTATTCAAATTAAAAATTTTTTAAAAGATAACTATCAAGATATTATTAGGTATTTTCCTGGTCAATTAAAAAAAAATAAAAAAATAGAATTATCAGAAACTCAGATATATCCTTTTGGTAAAAATTTAAAAGAAGTATTAAAAAGAGATTCTTTTAATAGATTGAATGGAATTAATTTTAAAAAAAATGACAAAATAGCTTCATTAGGAACTTGTTTTGCAGAAGAAGTAGGATATTTTTTAAAAAAAAATTCTAATTTAAATAACTATATAAATTATGAAGAGAATAGTTTTAATTTTTCTGCAAATTGGGGAAGAGTTTTTTGTATCATTAATTTAAAGCAAATTTTAAATTATTCAATTGAAGAAAAATTTCCTGTTAAAACAGAAGAATATAAAAAGCAATTTTTTGATCCTTATAGAGATTACAGTACAGGCTTGTTTAATTCTAAGAAAGAAGCTATAAGTAATATTCAAAAACATAGGTCATTAAGCAAAAAAGTTTTATCTGATGCAAATATCTTGATAATAACGCTTGGTCAAAATGAATTTTGGTTTGACCATAAAAATAATCTTGCATGGGGGAGAACTCCACCTTTAGAATTAAGAAAGCAAAGGGATAGATTTGAACCAATGGAATATACTTTTAAGCAAAATATAACAGATTTGGAAGAAGTTATAGAAAAATTAAAAAAAAATAATTTTAATATTAAAATTATTTTCACTGTAAGTCCTGTTGCGGAATATGCTACTTTTATAAATAAAAATATTGTTTCTCAAGCTTTTGTTGGTAAATGTATTTTAAGATCAGTTGTTCATGAAATATTAAAAAAACACGAGAATGTATTTTATTTTCCTTCTTTTGAATTTGTTTTAACTGATAATCCAAATTCTTTTTCGGCTGATAACATGCATGTGAAAAGAAAAAAAGTTTATCAAATAATGTCAAGCCTTGATTATTCATTATTAAATAAAAGATGAGTTTTTTTAAAAATATTGAATCAATATTAAAATTAAGATATTATAAAAAAATTTTTGTTTTTGAAAATTCTGATTTATTTTATAACATAAGAAAAAATCATAAACGCTATCTAGATAAAATAAATGAAATATTAGCAAAGCTTAATTTTGACAATAATAATTATTTTTGGTGGGCTTTTAATTTTACTTCAAAAAATCCTTTAAATTCTTTATTAATTTCTAAGTTATTAGATGTTTTTGCAATAATTGATTCTATTGAAAAAAATGAAGAAAAAAAATATAAGATTTTTGGGATAAGTCCGGGTCAAAAATCAATTTTAGAGAGTTATTTTGGATCCGAATATAAATTTTCTTTTCAATTAAAAAAGACATTAATAAATAAATTAAAATTATTTTTTTCATTAATCAAAACTTTTTGTCGAATTATAATAACTTTTGGATTTTTTAAAATTAATTATAGAAAAAAAGATAATTTTAATATTGTTTTATTTTCTTTTATTGATGGGATTAATAGAAGTGAAAAAGACCCTTATTTTGGAAATTTGATAGATAAAATAAAAAAGAAATACCCCCAAAAAAAAATCGGTTATTTATTTTTATTATACTCACCTTTTATGAAAATGAAAAAAGATTTGATTAATGAAAAAAATAATTTTAATTTATTATTTTCTTATTTAAAGATTAATGATTTTTTCTGGCTTTTAGGTCAAGTATTTAAAACATTTAGGTTTAAACCAAAAGTTGAAATTTTCAACTACAAAAACAAGAATATTCTTATTAGAAATTTAATTCAGGAAACTATATTGGAAGAAATTTCAAAAGGTTTTGTTGAAAATTTATTAGTTTATAGGGCTTTTAAAAGGATAAATAAAATTGAAAAAATTGAGAAAATATTATATCCTTTTGAAAATAAACCGATTGAAAAGTTAATGTTAATAGGTATAAAAAATAAATTTAAAACAATAGGTTATCAACATACATCAATTACAGAAAGACATTTATCATTTAAATTATTAAAAAACGAGTTAAATGTTAATCCACTACCTGATAAAATTGTAACAATTGGCGAAGTGACTAGAAAATGGATGATTGATAAAGGTAATTTTAACCCATCAAAAATAAAAGAGGGGGTAGCTTTAAGAACTAATTTAATTAGTTTAAAAAAAAATAATTCTTTTGATGCAAATAAAATTAAATTACTTTTTGTTTTTTCTTCAAGTATTAATGAAATAGTATTATGTATAAATTTTTTACAAAAAGTTATTCCAAGAAATAAAATTATTTGTAGATTTCGATTTCATAAACATTTTCCTTTTTATAAACTTAAAAAAGATCACCAAAATTGGGTAAATAAAAACATTCAATTAATTTCGGATGACTCTCTTCAAAATGACTTAAGTTGGACAAATATGACTTTATATATTTCATCATCAGTTGCATTAGAGTCACTTTTAGTTGGAAAACCAATTATATGGCTTGATATCGATAAATTAAATTCAAATCCTTTGTTATATAATAATATTCACAATAGTTGGAGAGTTAAATATTCAAAAGAGCTAATAAATATAATACATGAAATATTTTATCTTAGCGATAAAGAAAAAAAACAAAAAGCTTTAAAGGGAAAAGAATTTGCAGAATCTTATATGAAACCAAAAAAATTCTTTAAAACAAAAACTTTTTTATAAGATGAAAATAATCAGCAATAAATACCAAGATTTAGATTATATAAAGAAAGACTTTTTAAAAAAAGCTCCTTTTCCACATATTGTTTTAGATGATTTTTTAGACAATAATTATTTTCAAAGTCTTGATAAAGTTTTAAAAAAAAATAATTACTATAATTCTGGAAAAAATTTTAATTCTGAAGTTGAATTAAATAAATCAATAAGTATAAATCAGTCTTTACCTAAAGTTATATCAAATGTAGTTGATGAATTAAATTCTAAAAATTGGATAAATTGTCTTAAATCTTTGACAGGAATAGATTCATTAAATGCTACTAAAACAGGAAATACAGAATTAGCTAATTATCATGAAATGGGGACTAGTGGTTTTCTAGGGTCACATGTTGATCATTCTAGCGAACCTATTTCGGGAAAACCTCATGTTTTAAATATAATATTATACCTTTCTAGTGATTGGAAAGATGAATTTGGGGGAGCAACATTATTTTTTGACAAATATGGAGAAAAAGTAATATCTAAAGTTCCTTATAAAAAAAATAGAGCAGTAATTTTTCTTCATACTCCATACAGCTTTCATGGAGTAGAGAGGTTAAAAAATAATAATGTAAAAAGGAAAGTTATTTATGTAGATTATTATTCGGAGAGTTTTAAACCTTTTAAACATTTGAAATTTGGATTTTCAAATGATTGGTTTTCACACGGAACAACTTTTATTTTAAAAAATAAACTTGATTATTTTAAAAGAAAAAATTGGTCATATGCAAAATCTCTTGTTAAGTACAAATTAAATTTGATAAAAAGTAAATTTAATAATTGAAAATATCAATAGTAATAGCTACAATAGGTAATAGGAATTTAATACCAACAATTAATTCTTTAAATAATAATACCATTAAACCTGATGAAATAATTATTAGTATTCCATCAAAAAAAATTAGTAAATTCCATAAACTCAAATCTATTTCTAATACTAAAATTATTATTTCAAAGTATAAAGGTCAAGTAAAACAAAGAATAGAAGGTTTTAAAAATGTAAAAAATGATATAGTTCTTCAGATAGATGATGATATAATATTAAAAGAAGATTGTTTAGAAAGATTAATAAATGTCTTAAATAATAAAAGAAATTGTGCTGTTTCTCCAAACCTATTTGATATTAAAAAAAACAAATCTATTTATGAAAGAGATCAAGGATTAAAAAGAAAAATTTTTAATTTGATTTCTCATGGAAAATCTAATATTAATAAAGGAATAATTACAAATTCTGGTTTTGAGGCATACCCAATATTTAGTGAAAATAATAAGGAAATTGTTTCTACAGAATGGTTGGTTGGAGGTTGTGTTATGCATTTTAAAAAAAACCTCATTTTGAATGATTATTTTAAATTTGAGGGTAAAGCATATTGTGAGGATTTGTATCATTCAATTTTATTAAAAAGAAATGGAATAAAATTATTTATTGACCCTTCTTCAATAGCATATCTTAAAATCGAAAAGGAAAAATTTATTAGTTATATTTTTAATTTAAAGAATGATATTAGGATAAGAAAAAATCTTGTTTTAAAGGAGAATTTAAATATTTATAGAATGTACTTTGTATATATAATTTTAATATTTAAACGATTATTAAATGGATAA
>MDSW01209157.1_pt1 | contig 15700 bp, 11 predicted proteins | sample 811171 | NCBI WGS metagenome assembly MDSW01 (sample SAMN05326641, study PRJNA326480) | marine metagenome | isolation source: seawater | place: Atlantic Ocean: North West | collected 2012
CCTTGGCTCGCTCCGCCTCGCGGGCCTTCTCAGCCTTGGCTTGCTCCGCTTGCGCCTTGGCTTGCTCCGCCTCCGCGGCCTTCTCAGCCTTGGCTTGCTCCGCCGCCGCCTTCGCTTGCTCGGCTTCGCGCGCCTTCGCTTGTTCCGCGCGCGCCTTCTCGAGCTTCGCGGTCTCCGCCTGCTGCTTCTTGAGCTGCTCCGCCTGCGCCCTCTCGTCCGCGGCAGCCTGCGCCTTCTCTTGCTTCACGCGCTCGGCCTGGAGCTTCGCATCCGCGGCTTCTTTCTTCGCCTTCTCCGCGGCTTCGGCCTCCGCGCGCGCGGCTTGTTCCTTCGCGGCTTCGGCTCGCGCCTTGGCTTGCTCCGCGGCAGCCTTCTCGGCGGCGGCCTTCTCAGCGGCCTGGGCCTTCGCTTGCTCCGCGGCAGCCTTCTCGGCGGCAGCCTTCTCCGCCTTCGCGGCTTCAGCTTGCGCCTTGGCGGCTTTTTCCGCCTCCGCTGCGGCTTGCTTCGCGGCGGCGGCTTCCACCTTGGCCGCCGCCGCCACCTTGGCCTCCTCAGCCTTGATGGCCTCCGCGGCGGCGAGTTTTCCAGCCTTCTCGGCCTCGGCGTTCGCCTTCGCGATCGCGGCGGCGCGCTTCTCCGCCTCCGCGGTGGCAGCCTTCTCAGCCTTGGCGCGTTCCGCGGCGGCGGCGGCTTGCTCCTTCTCCTTGGCAGCCTGCGCCGCCTTCTCAGCCTTGACGCGGTCGGCTTGCGCCTTGGCTTCCGCCTGCGCCTTCGCGGCTTGCTCCTTCTCCTGGGCGGCCAGCGCGGCCTTCTCTTGCTTCACGCGCTCGGCCTGGGCCTTGGCCTCCGCGGCAGCCTTCGCGGCTTGCTCCTTCTCCTTGGCAGCCTCCGCGGCCTTCTCAGCCTTCGCGGCTTCCGCTTGAGCCTTGGCTCGCTCCGCGGCAGCCTTCTCCGCGGCGGCCTTCTCAGCGGCTTGCGCCTTCGCTTGCTCCGCGGCAGCTTTCTCGGCGGCAGCCTTCTCAGCCTTCGCGGCGTCCGCCTTTGCCTTCGCTTGCTCGGCCTGAGCCTTCGCTTGCGCGGCGGCGGCCTTCTCGGCGGCGGCCTTCTCAGCCTTCGCGGCGTCCGCCTTTGCCTTCGCTTGCTCCGCTTGCGCCTTGGCTTCCGCCTGCGCCTTCGCGGCTTGCTCCTTCTCCTTGGCGGCCAGAGCGGCCTTCTCTTGCTTCACGCGCTCGGCCTGGGCTTTCGCGTCCGAAGCAGCCTTCGCGGCTTGCTCCCTCTCCTTGGCGGCTTGCGCCTTGGCTTTCGCCGCTGCGGCGGCTTTTTCCGCCTTGGCCTTCTCCGCCGCGGCGGCTGCTTCAGCCTTCGGGTCCTTCGCGGGCTCCGGCGCCTTCGGCTTCGCGGCCTCTTCCTTCTTCGCCTTCGCCTTCGTCTCCTTCTTCGCGGCGGCGGGCGCCTCCGCGGGCTTCGCCTCGGGCACGGGCTCGGCCTTCTTCGCCGCTTTGGCCTTCTCCGCGGCTTTCGCCTTCGCCTTGGCCTCGGACGCCCTCGCGGCTTCCTCAGCCTTGGCCTTCTCCGCCGCCGCCTTCGCCTTCGCCTCCGCGGCCTCGTTCGCGGCCGCGTTCTTACTCGCCTGCGCGGCCGCGCGCGCGGCGTCGGACTCCGCCTTGGACGCCTTGACCTTCGCGGCTTCCTCCGCGCGCGCCTTTTCGGCGGCGGCGGCGGCGGCGGCTTTCGCGTCGAGCTTGGCCTTTTGCGACGCGATCGCGGCTTCCTTCTTCGCGGCCGCCTCCGCGGCGGCGACCGCCTTCGGATCCGCGGGCTTGTTCACCGCGGCCTCGTACGCCGCGGCCGCGGCCGCGGCGTTGGCCTCGGCGACCGCCTTCGGCGAGGTGGCGCCGCGCGAGATTTGCGCGATTTCAATGGGCTCCGTGGACGTTCGCTGAGGGCCGTTCCATACAAAGCGATGTCGGGGTGGAGTTGAAAGGCGTCAGGTGGAGTTCAAAGGCGTCGAGGGCGGGGATTGAAAGCGGGGGGTGGGCGGAGAGAGACGACGGCAAAAGTCCTTAAGGATCGGCGTTCACCACGCCGACGCGGTCGTATGGGGACCAGTGTATAGAACGTACCTGAGCGTCGGTCATCGCGCTCGCGAGCGCCGCGCCGGTGGGGACCGCGCTGCTGAGGACGATCGCGGACGCGAGGACGCCTGATAGGACGGGGAAGGGAGGCGGCGATGCGTGCGGGGGAAGGGCGCGCGTCAGGGAGGAACGATCGGATCGGATCGGATCGCGGCGGGGAGCGCCGTCGCGTCGTCGTCGTCGTCGTCGTCGCGCCGCGGGTCTCGGTCTCGGAAAAAAAGTTCACCGGGCGTTAAGGGTTTGGGCGGGGCGCGACGATCGATCCCAGCGCGCGACGACGCGCGGACGCGTCGATTCCGCGTTCGGGCGCGCTCCGACGCGCGGCGTCGGCCGGAGGCGACGCCCGCGCATCGAGGCGACGAAACCCCGTTGAGGGAACGCGCGGACGGGGGCGCGCGCGTCGGCGATCCGTCGGCGTCGACGGACGGATAAATAATCCTGCTGGCTGCTGTCCTACGCACCGGCGACGGCTTGCTTTTTCGCTTCCGAGGCGTCGTCGTTCGCGTCCGAGCGCGCGCGCGCGAGGACGCGCGGCCGGGGTTTCGGGTACTTCTTCTGCGCCGCGGTCTTGACGACCGCGGGCGCGATCGCGGATCGCGAGCCGAGCGACTCCATGACTCTTGCGCACCGTACCGTGGGGTTGCGCGTGTCGATGTTACGTGGCATTCATCTCGATATCCGATACGACCTGCGAATCGACAATATCGACTCGCTGATGAGTGCTGCTGCGCGCTGCGCGCTATGACCGACCGACCGCACTTTCTCAAACCGAAATAAAATCTCTCTCATCCGCATACAGTGCCGGTTAGGTATAGCGCGCGCGGCAGCAGGCAGGTCGTCGACGCGCGGGCGTGCGCGCGCGACGCTTCGATGGCGCCGCCGAAAAGGAAGGCGGAGGACGATCCGCCCCCCGCGCCGTCGCCGTCGCGTCGGAGCAAGCGGACGAAAAACGCCGAGGATCCGCCTCCGTCGTCGTCGAAGGACGACGACGATGTCGCCGCGCCGGCGCCTCCTCCCGCGGACGCGCCGGCGCCCGCCAAGGCGAAGCTCCCCGCGCTCGACGCGCTCGCGAAAGCGAAGGCGGTCCTGCAGAAGCAGAAAGAGCTCGCGGAGAAGCTGAAGAAGGTCCCGAAGCTGACGCCGGCCGCGCCGGCGCCCGCGATCGTCGCGATGGAGGGCGCGGCGGGCCGAACGATCCCTCCTCCTCCTCCTCCGCCGCCGCCTTCTTCTTCTTCCGTCGTCGCGCCCGCGAAGTTTACGGGCCCCGGCGCGCTGCGTCTCAACGAGAAGGGCGAGGAGGTGGACGAGCACGGGAGAGTGATCGTGAAGAACATCGTGGAGGTGAGCACGTTCAAGGTGAACGCGAAGCGAACGAAGCTCGAGGAGTTCGCAGCCTCGGAGAAGGAAACCGAGGCGGAAGCCGCGGGGGGCGGGGACGACGACTGGATGGACCCCAGGATGGGAAAGGCGGGGAAACAGCGAGGACGTCGCGGCGGGTTTCAGGTGCGTTGCGTTCGTCGCGCTCCGTTCGTTCGTCGCCCGCCGGTTCTGTCTGCACCGCGCCGCGCCGTTCGATCCCGGATACCTCCTCGGACGATTCGATTCTTCAATCTCGAGCGCGCTCATTGCATTCTTTCAAAGCCCCGCGGCCGTCCTCGTCGACGCGGGGACTACAGAATGCGACAGCGAAGTTTTTCACGTTTATAAAACGCGCGTCGGGGGTTCACCACTCGACCGCGTTACGCGACGCTGGGACATCGATCGCCCTTCTCGACCTGAGCTCGAACCTGAACGAGCAAGTTACACTCTGTCGCGAGAACTCCTCCTTTCTCGTTGCAATTTTTATGCTTGCGAAAACGACCCTCGACCGGACAGCTGGCGGCGCGTGACTCGTGATCGCAACCCCTTACCATCTGGTCGACATCTCCGCGCTATTCTGTTTTCGCGTTCGTCGTGCGCGCGTTTCTGCGTCGTCTTCCGTCGGCGGATGAAGTTAGGTATGGGTAATTTGCAACTGACCTCGGTGAAGACGACTTCGTTTTGCCAACGACGCCGGCGGACTCCGACGCGGAAACGCTCCCCGAACGCGCCTCGATCGGTCAGCTCGGTCGGACGCCACCCCCGGTCACCTCGTCGAACGCGAAACGAACCCTGACCCCGCCTCGTAAAAAAAACCCAACCCACTTCCCTACTCTTTTCCTCTCGCCGCAGTTCGTGAAAGAAGGACGGTTCCAAGCTCAGGCGGACATGATGCGTTTGCAAGCCAAGTTCGGCGAGACCGAAGCGCGGAAGATCGCCGCGCGCGAAGCCCGCGAGCGCCGCGCCGCCGCGGAGCTCGAGAAGCTCGAGAAGGACGCGGACCCGAACTTGATCCCGCTCGGCGCGCGCGCGGGGATCAAGGGCGGCCGCGCCGGGGAATCCGCCGCGAGAGCCGCCGCGGAGGCGGCGCTGGCGCTGGACGCGATCCCGGACGTCGAGTGGTGGGACGCCGCGATACTCGCGACCGGCAGCTACGACGACGTCGCGGGAGGGAAGTGGAACGTCAAGCCGGAGAAGATCTCGCTGTACGTCGAGCACCCGGTGCCGATGCAGCCGCCGACGGAGGCGCCGCCGCCGCCGCCGCAGCCGCTGAAGCTGACGAAGCGCGAGCAGAAGAAGCTCCGGACGCAGCGGCGCATGGCGCGCGAGCAGGAGAAGCAGGAGATGATCAAGCAGGGGCTGCTCGAGCCGCCCAAGCCGAAGGTGAAGATTTCGAACCTGATGCGCGTGCTCACGGACGAGGCGACCGCGGACCCGACCGCGGTGGAGCGCGAGGTTCGCGAGCAGATGGCGGAGAGGCAGAGCGCGCACGACGACCGGAACGAAGCTCGGAAGCTGACGCCGGCGGAGCGCAGAGAGAAGAAGATGCGCAAGCTGTTCGACGACCCGGGGAGCAGCGCGGAGACGCAGGTGCACGTGTATCGCGTGGAGAGCATGGCGAACCCGAAGAACAAGTTCCGCGTGGACATCAACGCGCAGGAGAACAAGCTGACGGGTGCGCGTTGCATTCATTTTCTCTCTCTCTCTTCGACCGGAAACCCCCGACCCCCGACCCCGGCTGATGACGAAATCGCGTGAACTACATGTACTGAAAGCCTCAGAGCTTCCAGCGCTGATCGAGCCTGATCGCTACACGGAGGCCACTCGCGAGTCCGTCCGTCTTCTCGTTCGCGCGTTATTTCCCCCTCGCGCGTCGCGTCCGTCGTCGCTCACCGCTCGCGTCTCTCTCCCCCGTCCCCCCGTCTCGCGCTCGACGACGTCCTCCGTCGTCGCGTCGCAGGCGTCTGCTTGATCACGGACTCGTTCAGCATCGTCATCGTCGAGGGCGGGTTGAAGTCCGTTCGAAGATACGAGAAGCTCATGATGCGCCGCATCGACTGGAACGTCAAGCTCGACTCCGCGGACGCGGCCGCGTCCGAGGACGAGGACGAGGACGAGGACGCGCAGCAGAGGAACAAGTGCACGTGCGTGTGGAAAGGGACGTCGCCGCGTCCAAACTTCACGCGGTTCAAGTTTGAGACGCTCCGCACGGAGGCGGCGGCGCGTAAGTACCTCGCGGACATCAACCTCGCGCATCACTTCGACGCCGCGGCCGCGTGCGTCGCGGTGAACGACGACGGCATCGATAGCGACTAGTAGATTGATTGCAAACAGCAGATTCAGATTCCACTCCCGTCTGAACGACGATCGACCGATTGCGATTCCGCGCGTTTCGATCATCAAAAAAATTACATGTACGATCGATAGCTCGGATCGTACCGCCGCTTCTTCGCGGTCTCCAACAGCTTCTCGTACGTCGGCGCCTGCTCCTTCGCCGTCGTCGTCGCGAGCCCGCTGTCGTAGCACGCCGCGGCGACGTTCGCCGCGACGGACGCCGCCACCTCGCGCATCCGGCTCACCCTCGGATACACCGCCCCCTGGCTCAATTCCTCCTCCGTCACCGCCGCCGCCACCGCCTCCGCCGCGGCGATGAACAGCGGCGCGCGCACCCGCGACGCGTCCGCGAGGATCAACCCCATGGCGAACCCGGGGAACACGTACGCGGACGTCGACGGCTGCAGCGTGATCGTCTTCCCTCCGTTGGACCCGCAGCCCGGGGGCGGGACGAACGGCGGCGTGTTCACGCGCGCGGCGAAGACGCACCGTCCGCCCGTCGCCGCGTACGCCTCCGCGGCGGTGCACTCGCTGATGCCCTCGTGCCTGGAGAGCGCGAATATCAACGGCGCGTCGTTCAGCTCGCCCATGGTTCGCAGCACGTCCTGGTTGAACACGCGGTGCGTCGACGGCAGTTCCTTCCCGTCTTCGCTCTTCCCGGCGAGCGCGCCCTCTTTCAGAGCGCGTCGGTGCCTTCGAACGCCGATGAGCGCGGTCGGCTTTACCGCGCGAATCGCGTCCAACACCGTGCTCGCGTCCGCGACGCCGTCGTGCGCGTACGGGAGCTTATGCAGCGCGAGGTCCGGCTCCTTCTCCGCGCGGTCGCGGGTCACCAGCCCTTTGCTGTCCACGAAGAAGATCTTTCTCCGCGCCTCCACGACGGTGGATTTCGGCTCGCTCGTCGTCGCGATGTACTCGGCGATCATGTCGCCTATGCCCGTCCCGGTCTCGCCCGCGCCGGCGATGAGATACGTGTGCTCGCTCGCGCTCTTCCCCGTCTTGCTCTCCGCGGCGATGATCCCCGCGAGCGTGCTCGCGGCGACGCCGTGGATGTCGTCGTTGAACGCGGTCGCCGAGCTGACATATCGATCGAGCAGACGCTTTCCGTTTCGGTTCGAGAAGTCCTCGAACTGCACGACCGTTCGCTCGCCGAACCGTCGCTTTACCGCAGCGATGAACTCGTCCATGAGGTCGTCGTACACCTCCCCGGTTATTCGCTCCGTCTTCGTGCCGATGTATAACGGATCGTTCAGAAGCGTTTTATTATTCGTCCCGACGTCGACGCACACCGCGAGCGTCTCCGACGGATGCACGCCCCCCAACGACGTGTACAGGTTCGTCTTCGCCGCGGCGACGCCCATGCCCTGAACGCCCAGATCCCCCATCCACATCGCGCGCTCGCCGTCGGTGACGACGACGAGCTTGACCTTCGTCTCCGGCCAGTTCTTCAAGATGCCGTAGACGCGTCCTCGGTCGAGATGCGACACGTACAGCCCCCTCGGACGATTGAACACCTCGCTGAACTTGGCGCACACCCGCCCGACGGAATCGCGCGAGTACATCACCGGCATGAGCTCGTCCGCGTGCTCGATGAGGACGCGGAAGAACAAGTTCTCGTTCCTCTCCTGCAGCCCGACGAGGTGCAGATGCTTCGCCACGAGCGAGTCCAGCGCGCGCACGTTTTTCATCACGCGCTTCACCTGCGTCGCTTGCGTGAACTTCGCGGGCGGGAGGAGGCCGCGCAGCCTGAGCTTGTCGCGCTCGTCGTCCGTGAACGCCATGCCCTTGTTGTATCGCGCGCTGCGGAGGAGCTGGTCGCCGGAGATGACCTGCCGCACCCACGGCGTCACCGGCGTCGGGTCCTCGTGCGAGGACAGGCCGAGGTGATGTCGTGTGCTAGACTCGTCGTCGCCCGCCGCGGGCGCGCTCCACGCGCTCGAGTCGTCGAGCGTCGCGTCGTTCCATGATCCGCGTCGCGCGCGCGCGGCCGCCGCGCCGCGCGCGAGGGAGGGAGGCGCGGGGAGAGAGGCGAGTTCGCGACGCGCGAGGTCGCGCGCGAGCGACGCGACGCGGCGCATGTCGGGTCCGGCGTCGCGAGGGAGGGTGTGTTGTGACGAGGGCGTCGGATACAGTATCGGACCTTTCGGCGGTGCGGGCTTTCGCGCTGCTGCGAGATCGTCGCCGGGATTTTTCGCTCGTTGCAGTTGCAGGCTGAGAAGCGTCGAGCCGCGCGCGCGGAACGCCATTCGCGACGGCGCGGAGGCGACGCGCGCTTGGATCACGCTCGCGAGGGAGGGGAACGCGCGGTGATCAAGACGCGCGATACGACGCCGCGGTCGCGAACGCGCCCTCACGCGCTCGAGGCCCGCGCGCCGGGGCGACGGACGAGACGGTCTTCGGATCCGACGCGGATTGGGATTGGGAGGGGACCGACCGCCGCCGGGGTAATCGCCGAGCGGCGCGCGCGTTAGAACGCCGCGATGACGGACGCGGGGGCGTCCCCGCCCGGAGATAACGCCGTGAAGGGCGGCAGCGCGGCGATGGCGGAGGTGCGTCGTCTCTCGATCCCCGCGCGCCGCGCCCTCCGCGCGCGAATCGCGCCGCGACGCGAGATATATCACAGCACCCCCTGCCGGAAACGTGCGCGGAAAAAAAATAAAATCGTATCCCTAACGACCGCCCCCCTCGTCTCCTCTCCTCCATCCCTCCCGTTCCCATCGCGCAGATATACCTCCCGAACTACCGCATGGGGAAGACGCTCGGGATCGGGAGCTTCGGCAAGGTCAAGGTGGCGGAGCACCTGCTCACCGGGCACAAGGTCGCGGTGAAGATCTTGAACCGAAAGAAAATAAAAGCGATAGACATGGAGGAGAAAGTCAGGCGGGAGATAAAAATTCTGAGGCTGTTCATGCACCCGCACATCATCCGCCTGTACGAAGTTCTGGAGACCCCGCACGACATCTACGTCGTCATGGAGTACGTCAAGTCCGGCGAGCTGTTCGATTACATCGTCGAGAAGGGGCGCCTGGGGGAGAACGAGGCGCGACACTTCTTTCAACAGATCGTCTCGGGGGTGGAGTACTGCCATCGAAACATGGTCGTGCATCGCGATCTGAAACCGGAGAACCTGCTGTTAGATTCGAAATCCAACGTGAAGATCGCGGACTTTGGCTTATCCAACGTCATGCGCGACGGGCACTTTCTGAAGACGTCTTGCGGGTCGCCGAATTACGCCGCACCGGAGGTGATCAGGTGCGTTCTATACACTGGTTCCCATACGACCCCGTCGGCGTGGTGAACGCCGATCCTTAAGGACTTTTGCCGTCGTCTCTCTGCGCCCACCCCCCGCTTTCGATTTCGACGCTCGACCTCACGACGCCTTTCAACTCCGCTTCTGACGCCTTTCAACTCCACCCCGATATCATCGCTCGTATGGACCCTCGACCCTCAGCGGCAAGCTGTACAGCGGCCCCGAGGTGGACGTGTGGTCCTGCGGCGTCATCCTGTACGCGCTCCTGTGCGGGTCTCTGCCGTTCGACGACGAGTCGATACCGAACCTGTTCAAGAAGATCAAGGGGGGCATTTATAACCTTCCGTCGCATCTCTCGCCGGGGGCGCGAGACTTGATCGCGCGGATGCTCCTCGTGGACCCTCTGAAGCGGATCACGATATCGGAGATTCGGTCGCACCCGTGGTTCGTCGTGCACCTGCCTCGGTACCTCGCGGTGCCGCCGCCGGATACGCTCGCGCAGGCGACGAACGTGGACGCGGAGACGCTCGAGATGGTCGTCAACCTGGGGTTCGAGCGCGAGCACGTCGTCGACGCGTTGCGGCATCAACTCCGGAACAAGGCGACGGTTGCGTACTTTTTGCTCCTCGACAACCGACGGAATCAGTTCGGCGGGTACCTAGGCGCGGAGTTCGAGGCTGGGGAGCTGACCCAGGGCGCGGACCAGCTGTCGCAGATGAACGCGGGGGGCAAGGGCGCCGCGGTGGGGCCGCGGCGGCCGAGTTTACTTCAGGCGCAGCTCATGCAGCAGCGACTCACCGCGGAGCAGCGGTGGATGCTGGGGAGCACGACGACGATGGCGCCGCCCGCGGTGATGGCGGAGATTTTCCGCGTGCTGACCGCGATGGGTGTCGCGTGGAAGAAGCTTGGGCCGTACAACCTGAAGTGCCTGTACGAGGTGGACAAGTCGAACGGAGGTGGCGGTGGCGGCGGAGAAGACGCCGAGATGGACACCGGCGAGGCTCCGAAGACGCCCGAGCGCGTCGGGAAGGGAGGCGACGCGGCGGAGGCGGCGACGCGGGTGAAATTCGAGATCCAGGTGTATAAGATGCGGGACGAGCGGTACATGGTCGATTTTCAGAGAATGGACGGGGGGGTGATGACGTGCATGGACGCCGCGGCGCAGTTGATGAAAAATCTGCAGCTCACGTGACGTTCGGTTGTTATGTGCTGTTCGTCTTCCCCGCGCGCGTGGGTCCTTCTCGCGTCGTCGCAGGTTACCCAAGGAGGAGCAAAACAAAATCTCCGACGTGAGATGCCGTTGGTTGTATTTGATGTAATACCTAACTAATAACCAGGTTGATATCATGATACGCGCGTCGCGTCACTTCCCGATGCAAAACTTCGTGAAGATCACGTCGAGGACGTCCTCGGCGACGTCCTCGCCCGTGACCTCCCCCAGCGCCAACGCGGCTTCTCTCAGGTCGATCGTCCAAAAATCCACGGGCAGCCCCTCCGCGATCGTGTCCTTCAACCGGCTCAGCGCGTCCAGCGCGGTCGTCAGCGCCTCCGCTTGCCTCTGATTCGCCACCCACGCCGCGCCCTCCACGTCGACGTCCCCGCCGCCGATCACCTCCGCGAGCGCGCGCTCGAGATCGTCGACGCCGTCGCCTCTCGTCGCGGAGAGCGTCACCGTCGACGCGAACGCGCCGTCCTTCACGCGCGCCGGTAACCGTTCCATGACGTCCGTCATCAATCCTCCCGCTCCTACGATCGTGTCCATCTTGTTCAGCGCGAGCACCGCGGTCCGACCGCCGCTCGCTCTGGAGAAGGACGACGACGACGACGACGACGCGCGCCTCGTCGCCTCCGCGAGCGCGCCGCCGCGAACGCGTTTCAGTCGCGTCATCGCGTTCGCCCACTCGTCCACTCCGTCGTCGTCGCCTTCGCCGCCGCCGCCGACGCCAACCTTCACCTCGCCCGCGTCTTCGTCTTCGTCGTCGTCGTCGTCGCCGTCGCCGTCGCCGATGACGACGCGCTCCCCCGTGATCCCTCGCAAGATGTCGTCGTCGCCGTCCGTCCACCCTTCGCTCGCGTCGACGACGAAGACGACGACGTCCGCGCCCGCCAACGCCGCCCGGCTCCGCTCCACGCCCATCGCCTCCACCTCGTCGATCCCAACCCCGAATCGTATCCCCGCGGTGTCCAGCAGCGTGACCGGGACGCCGCGCACGTTGATCGACGCCTCGACGACGTCTCGCGTCGTCCCCGCGATGGGCGTCACGATGGCGCGTTCGCTTCGCGTCCACGCGTTGAGCAGACTGCTCTTCCCGGCGTTCGGGCGGCCCACGATGGCGACGACGACGCCGGCGTCGAGCAGCGCGCCGCGCCGCGCGGTCGCGAGAACCTCGCGTATCTTCGCCTCCGCGCGTTCCACGCTCGTCGCGACGCCGTCCTCGTCCAGCGGGTCCATCTCGTCGTCGAAGTCGAGCCGCGCTTCGAGTTCGGCGAGGAGGTCGACGCAGACGCGTCGCGCGTCCTTGACGGGGGTCGCGAGGCCGCCTCTCAGCGACGCGAGCGCGGAGGACGCCGCGACAGTAGTCTTCGCGGAGACGAGCGACTGCACCGCCTCCGCCTGCGTCAGGTCGATGCGGCCGTTGAGGAACGCGCGGAGCGTGAACTCGCCCGCGCGCGCGAGGCGCACCGCCGGGATGGCGGCATCTTTCGCGTCTTCTTCGTCGGTCCCGCGGGCCCCGCCGGTCCCGCTCCCGCTCCTGTCGCCGCCGGCGTTCACGAGCAGCGCTAACACCCTCTGCACGCAGACGCTCCCGCCGTGGCAGTGAATCTCCACGACGTCCTCGGTCGTGTAGCTCCGCGGCGCCAGCATGGGAAGCACGAGCGCCTCGTCGACAATCTCTCCCGACGCCGGATCCACGACGTCGCCGTACAGCGCGAGGTGCGAGACGCACTCGCCGCGCCGCAGGGACGCGCGCGAGGACGCGGGGCGGAAGATGCGCGACGTCGCCGCGAGCGCGTTGTCGCCGGAGAGGCGCAGGATGGCGACGCCGCCGGCTTGGGGCACGACCGGCGTGGCGACCGCGGCGATGGTTTCGGAATCGATGGACGCGGACGGCGGCGACGGCGACGACGCCGACGCGGACGCGGACGCGCGCTGGCGGACGCGCGAGGAGGAGGAGGAGGAGGAGGCGCGATGCTGGGGGCGCGGAGCCGCCGCGCGCGGCGCCGGCGTCGCCGCGCTCGACGCGCGCGCCGCCATCTCGAGGAGGAGACCGCGTCGCGGATAGTGATGGCATTGGCACTTTTTGACCGCGAGTGCGACCGCCTCTTCATTCCTCGTCGTTGGCCGTCGTCTCGTCACTGTTCGACCGCCCGGGCGTCGATCGTCGATCGACGCGTTCGTCATGAGGTGCGCGCCCTTCGCGCGCGTCCTCCTCCTCGCCCTCGACGCCGACGCGCGTCGTCCCCCCGCGGCGACGATCGACGCCTCGTCCGTCCCATGACCGATCGATCGCGGCGCGGACGAGATCTTCCGACGCGCCGCTCGCCGCTCACCGCGCCCTCCTCGTCCTCCCGTCCCTCCTCCCGTCCTCGACCCCGCCCCAGGCTGCCTCGCGCGCCCCTCGTCGCGATCGTCCTCCTCCTCCTGCTCGCCGTCTCCGGCGCGTCGCGCGTCCACGCGGACGACTTCGACGAGGATTTCGCGCCGCCGACGCGCACCGCGCGCGCGAACGCGAACGCGAACGCGGCGACCGCGCCGCGATCGCGCGCGTCGGCGGGGGGGTCGAACGACGACGACACCTCCGGCGCGGCGTCCGTGGCCACGACCAAGGGCGCCGGCGGCGCCGGCCGCGGCGTCGAGGACATCACCTTCGTCCTCGAGCACGCGCTCGCGGTGAGACCGGGCGACGTCTCGGACGATGACTTCGCCCCGTGCGGCGTCTTCTCCGCGCGCGCGCACTTCGAGAGATCGTCATCCGCGGCGGCGGACGACGACGTCGCCGTCGCGCGACTGACGCGGCTGCAGCTGACGCGCGATCCCGTCGACGCGTCCTTCGCGGCGGCGTTCGCGAAACTCGTGGAGGACGACCTGCCGTACCGCGTGCGCGTCCCCGCGAACGTGCTGCACCCGCGGAAGGGCGTCGGCGTGATGGCGTCGATTCCCGCGCGGTGCCTCGCCGACGCGCAGCTCCAGGAAAACTTCGCGCTCCACGCGGACGAGCTCGGCAACGTCGTCGGCGTGGACTACGCGACCATGGGCGGCGACTGCGCCCCCAATGGAGAGAGAGAGATCACGCCGCTGGGCGCGAACCCGGTGTTCCGAACGACCGCGGCGGTGCGGCATCACAAGACCGCGCCGAGGTTGGACCCGAGGGCGGGGACGGACGTGCGCGGCCACGGCGGACCGGGTGCGCGAGATCATATCATCAGACGAGAGAGACTCCCTCCCCGTCAGACCACCGCTTCGACCCGCGCGACGTTTCCGATCGTTTCGTTCGCTGGCCGACGTGTTATCGTGTTCCCCCCTTTCCTTTCGCTTCGCCCTTATGCTTCGCAGGCGCGAAGAAGGAGCGCGACGCGGATGGCAACGTCAAGAAGAAGCCGCCGCCGTCGCCTTTCATGGCGAAGTACTGGATGTACGTGCTCCCCGCGATGTTCTTGCTGAGTAACGTTTTGAACCCGCCGCCGCCGCCGAAGAACAAGGCGAGCTGAAGAAGAGTGCGAGCGAGCGAGCGAGCGAGAGAGAGAGGGCTTATTACGTGTACACGTGTTATAACAACAGAGTCAGTCGTCGACGCGATGGACGGCAAATAGCTAGGCGGCGGCTTCCGCGCCGCCCTCGGCGTTCTTCTCGAGCTTCTCCACCTCCCCGTTCAGCTTCGAGATCTTGTCGCTCAGCCCGCGGTCCGCCTCCGTGCTGAAGTTATCTATCGCGCTGTTCAGCTGCGCGATCTTGTCGTTCAAGTTGCGCCGCGTGCGCTCGAGCGAGTCGTCGTCGTCCTCGTCGTAATCCTCGTACAGAAACTTCCCGACCGAGTCTTTTCCCTTGAGGAACGTCTTGGAGAGCTGCGGGGCGAAGAGGACGCCCGCGACGCCGCAGACGGCGCCGCCGATCAGGAAACCGGTGAGGAACTTTCCGACGCCGCCGCCGTTGCCGCCGCCGTCGGACGCTTTCGCGACGATCGTCAGGCCTCGCCGTCCGGTCGTCGTCGTCGTCGTCGTCGTCGTCCGCGAGGGAGAGAATAATGCGAACGACGCTGACGCTGCGACGGGGCGACGTTCTTCGCTCGCTTTCTTCCCTAACGCCGACGCGCCGCGCGCGCGGACGCGCGCGGACGACGACGCGGCGCGCGCGACGCGCGGGTTCGCGCCCGCGGCGACGACGCGCGCGCGCGGCGCCGTCGGCGACGCGAACGACGTCATCCTCCCTCTCGCGCGTGGGGCCCCGAGCCTCCGCGGCGGCGAGAGTGAGGACGCGTGAAGAATTCTTCGCGCCTCGGAGGGAGTCGGTTATTTTCATCGGTCGTCGATGCGTAGATCCGACGCGCGACGCGATCAACTCGCGGTTTCCCGCTTTCAAAAGCCGCTTTCAACCGTCGTCGACCGCGCGGCCTCGCGTCGTCTTATCTTCGTTGCACTCGCCCGGGCCGGCACGTCACCACTCCCCGCGACGCGTCGTCCGCGAGAGGCCGCGCGTCGAGCGGAAGAAGCGAACGCGCGGAGGAAGCGTGAGGAGACGCGAAAGGAGGCAGGCGCGAAGAAAGACGCGCATTCGCGCTCGGATGGCGTCCGCGGCGCCCGCGTCGCGCGGCGCCGCGCGCGCGTCGACCGCGGCCAGAGACGCGCCGTTCGCCGCCGCCGCGAATGGTCCGGGCCGGTTCCGAAGAGTTGGAAATGGAAGGAATCGTCTCGTCGCCGTTCGCGCGCCGCGAAGATGGACGACGCGCGCGGCCGCGACGAGCGGCGACGCGAACGTCGTGATCAAGCCGAAGAAGGAGCGCGCCAAGGTGGACCCGAACGCGGTGCTCCAGGTCCCGCCGAGCCAAATCCGCAACTTTAGCATCATCGCACACATCGACCACGGGAAGTCCACGCTCGCGGACACGCTCCTCTCCAAGACGAAGACCGTCGCCGCGCGCGACATGGAGGCGCAGCTCCTCGACTCCATGGACATCGAGCGCGAGCGCGGCATCACCATCAAGCTCAACTCCGCGCGCATGAACTACGTCGCGAACGACGGCGAGACGTACGTGCTCAACCTCATCGACACGCCGGGGCACGTGGACTTCTCCTACGAGGTGTCTCGGTCGCTCGCCGCGTGCGAGGGCGCGCTGCTCGTCGTGGACGCGAGCCAGGGCGTGGAGGCGCAGACGGTCGCGAACGTGTACCTGGCGCTGGAGAACGACCTGGAGATCATCACGGTGTTGAATAAGATCGATCTCCCGGGCGCGGAGCCGGAGCGCGTGAAGGTGCGTTCTATACACTGGTTCCCATACGACCGCGTCGGCGTGGTGAACGCCGATCCTTAAGGACTTTTGCCGTCGTCTCTCTCCGCCCACACCTCGCTTTCAATCCCCGCCCTCGACGCCTTTCAACTCCACCTGACGCCTTTGAACACCACCCC
>MDSW01057431.1_pt1 | contig 15696 bp, 15 predicted proteins | sample 811171 | NCBI WGS metagenome assembly MDSW01 (sample SAMN05326641, study PRJNA326480) | marine metagenome | isolation source: seawater | place: Atlantic Ocean: North West | collected 2012
AAGCAAAACAGAATGAGATAAATTTAATGACTGAAACTTATTCACTGTGGGTATAGTTACTATGTAATTTGAAAATGAAATATCTGCATTAGATAACCCTGAAGCCTCAGAACCAAACATTAATCCAATATTTAGTCCAATATTTTTTTTTAAAATGTTCTTAAACTCTATTATGCTGATGTGCTTTTTATTTAAATATCTTGACCTTGCTGAAAAAGAAAAAATTAAGTTGAATTTTTTAATTGCATCTTCAGTTTCTTTAAATACTTCACATCTTTTTAGTATATTTATTGCCCCAACTGAAGTAGCTAGTGCTTTTTGATTTGGCCATCCATCTCTTGGATTGGTAATTAATAATTTTGAAAATCCGAAATTTTTTAAAGCTCTCGCTGAAGATCCTATGTTTTCACCAAGCTGTGGTTTCACTAAAATAAAACTAAACTTATTTTTCATTAAGATTTGCAGGAGCTTTTTCTTTAAAAAGCTTATACTCCAAACTATCAATTAAAGCTTTGAACGAGGCCTCAATGATATTTTGAGATACACCAACAGTAAACCAACTTTTGCCAGTTTTATCAGTGCTTTCTATCAAAACTCGTGTTGTCGCTCCAGTTCCGGTATTTAATATTCTTACCTTATAATCTAATAATTTTAGGTCGTTAAAATATTTATAATATTTTTCAACTCTCTCAAAATTATTTCTTATAGCATTATCAAGCGCATTTACAGGTCCGTTTCCAGATCCTGAACATTTAATTTCCTTTCCATCAATTAAAAAAGTCACCTCCGCCTTAGTCTCAATTTTGTCAGATTTTTGAACTGTAACATTATAATTTTTTACTTTTAAATACTCAGGTAATTTTCCTAAAAGTCTATTTGCTAATAGTTCAAAGGATGCATCAGCTCCCTCGTATGAATAGCCGCTAAACTCTCTACCCTTAACTGCATCTAAAATTTTTTGTACTTTGGGGTCTTTTGAATCTATCTTAACTCCATAATTTTCAAGTCTTGAGATTATATTTGCTCTCCCAGCTTGATTAGAAACAATTATATTTCTGTGATTACCTACTAATTTTGGATCAATATGCTCGTAGGTTTTAGGATCTTTTTTAACAGCAGATACATGTAAACCACCTTTATGAGAGAAAGCAGAAGCTCCGACATAAGCTAAATTCCTATTTGGTTTTCTATTTAAAATTTCATCCAAATAACGTGAACACTCGGTTAGTAAAGATAATTTATCTCTTTTAATATTGATTTCGAATTTTTTACTGAAAGTTGGTTTTAAAAAAAGAGTAGGAATAATTGATATTAAATTTGCATTTCCACATCTTTCACCTAAACCATTTATTGTTCCTTGAATTTGTCTTGCTCCAGCAAGAACAGCTGTTAAAGAATTACTAACGGCGTTTTCAGTATCATTATGTGCATGAATTCCAATACTTTTTCCAGGGATAACCTTACAAACATTGCTAACTATTTCTCCAACTTCATTAGGTAAAGTTCCTCCATTAGTATCGCAAAGAACTACCCACCTTGCTCCCTCGTCGTAGGCCTGTTTTAAACAGTCCAGAGCATAATTCTTATTATTCTTATAACCATCAAAAAAGTGCTCTGCGTCAAATAAGAATTCTTTTTTATTTTTAACGAAATGTTTTGCAGTCTCTTTTATATTTTTTAAATTTTCCTCATTCTTTATTCCTAAAGCAACTTTTACATGGAAGTCCCAGGATTTTCCTACAACACACACAGTTTTACATTTAGCATTCATTAAAGGAGATAAATTTGGATCATTATCAGCACTTATTCCATTTTTCTTAGTCATTCCAAATGCGGTGAATTTTGTGTTACCTAAATCTGGTGAATTTTCAAAAAACTCATTATCAATAGGGTTAGCACCTGGCCAACCTCCCTCTACATAATCCAGACCGATTTTTGATAAAATTGAAGCTATTTTATTTTTATCCTCTACAGAAAAATTCACTCCCTCTGTTTGTGCCCCATCTCTGAGTGTTGTATCGAAAATAAAAAGTTTATCTTTACTCATTTATACTTCCATTCTGTTTTATCTTTTTTATCCTCAATTACTATCCCCTCTTTTTGAAGGTCTTCTCTAATTTTGTCAGCTAGTTGAAAATTTCCCTTTGACTTAGCATTTTTTCTTTCCTCAATTTTACTTAATATTTCCTTTTCTGAAATATCTACTTTACTTTTTTTTATTTTTTTTCTATCAACTAAATTCTCGTTAAATAAACCTATAAGTCTACAAGCCTTATTAAATTCTTTTTTTTTCTTATCATCTCCGTTCAAAGATTGATTGTATAAATCATGTAATTTTGAAATGTACAAAGGAGTATTTAAATCATCTAGCAAATCTAAAAAACAATCGGGAATTTTATCAGAAAAGTCACTTGAATACATCGAATACCATTTATCTAAAATCTTTGATTGCTCAGTCAATAACTGATTATTCCAGTCAAGCGGTTGTTTGTAATGAGCACTTAAAAGCGAAAGTCTGACGACTTGTCCTGAATACTTATTATTTGCATCTTCAATAGAAGTTATATTTCCGAGTGATTTGGACATTTTTTCTTTATTCATTGTGACAAAACCATTATGAACCCAATAATTTGCAAACTTATCTGTTTTGTTATGAACACAAGATTGAGCTATTTCATTTTCATGATGAGGAAAAATTAAATCTAGTCCACCACCGTGAATATCAAATTGTTTTCCTAAATATTTTTCACTCATAACAGAACATTCAAGATGCCATCCCGGTCTTCCTCTTCCCCAGGGAGAATCCCAGCCCGGGTCATCAGAGTCGGATGGTTTCCAAAGAATAAAGTCTAAAGGATCTTTCTTAAAATTAGAAACCTCTACTCTAGCTCCTACTTTAAGCTCTTCTATTTTTTTGTTTGATAAATTTCCATATTTTTTAAAAGATGATATTGAAAAATATACATGTCCCTCGTTTTCATAAGCCGCTTTTTGCTGAATTAGTTTTTTTGTCATTTCTACCATTTCTTTTACGTGCTCTGTTGCTTTTGGTTCTTTGTTTGGTCTTAAACAAAATAAATTTTTACAATCAGAATGAAATTTTTTTGTGATTTCATCGGTTAGTTTTTTTATTGAAATTTTTTTACTTTTGGATGCTTCAATTATCTTATCGTCAATATCAGTTATATTTCTTACATATGTCACTTCATCTTTGCCATAAAGTTCTATTAAAACTCTGTATAACAAGTCAAATATTACTAAAGCACGAGCATTTCCTACATGTGGTTTATCATAAACTGTAGGTCCACAAACATATAAAGAAATTTTTTTTTTATTAATTGGATTAAATATTTCTTTTTTTTTCGTAAGTGAATTTGTTAAATAAAGGCTATTCATTAAATTTGCAAACTGGTATTGGATTCATTTTGTGTAAATTTTTTTCTCTAATCTTTAAATATTTTTGATAATTTGGATCATTCTTATTTTCCATAGCTTTTTCAAGATCTTCATAACTCATTCCAAGTTGTTGGACGTCATTTCTTCCATCATCCCACAGCCCGTCTGTCGGTTGAGAGTTTAAAATATCCTTAGAAATTTCCAAGTGTTTTCCTAGCTCCCAAACCTGAGTTTTTGTACAATCTGCTATTGGAGAAATATCTACACCTCCATCACCATATTTAGTATAAAAACCAACGCCAAAATCCTCAACCTTGTTCCCTGTTCCGACTACAATACCTGAATTAGCTGCAGCAACTTGATACAACGTTGCCATTCTCAATCTTGCTCTAGAATTCGCAAATCCATGTTCATTATCAAAACGAGTTAAAACCTGAGAAAATGAATTAAACACTTTATCCATTTCAAGTAAATGGTGTTCCACATTATTGAATTTACTTTTTAACCATTTTGCATGCATCAAACTTAGATCATGTTGAGATTTTATTTGTTTGATTGGCATTGTTAACACAATTGTTTTTCTTCCAGTGTTTGCACATAGAGTACTTACTACGGATGAGTCAATACCACCTGAAATACCAACAACTAAAGATTTTGGATTGTAAGAACTTTTCTCACAATAGCTGTTTATCCAGTCAGTGATAATTTTTGCTCTTTTTTTTACTTCCATAATTAATACCTTACCTCTTTTTAAGGTTAAGTCTTAATAATTACAATAATTATTAAGACGCAGCTTGAATAATTTTTTTTGAATATTTTGAATTTTTCTTTAATTCTTCTGATATCAAAAATGCTAGTTCTAAAGCTTGAGTAGCATTTAATCTTGGATCACAATGAGTTCTGTATCTATTAGATAATTCTTTTTCAGATATTTTTTGGGCTCCCCCAGTACACTCAGTTACATCTTGGCCTGTCATCTCTACATGAAGACCTCCCGCGTAAGTTCCCTCTGCTGGGTGAATTGCGAAAAAGTTTTTCACCTCTTTTAAGACATTTTCAAAAGGTCTTGTTTTAAAACCGTTGTTAGCTTTAATTGTATTCCCATGCATTGGATCACACGACCAAATTACTTTTAAACCTTCTTTCTTAATGGCTCTAATAAGCTTAGGTAAAAATTTCTCTACGTTTTCAGATCCAAATCTCGAAATTAAAGTAAGTCTTCCAGGTTCATTATCTGGGTTAAGAATGTTACAAAGTTCTATTAGTTCATCTGGTTTTAATGTTGGCCCACATTTTAAACCAATTGGATTTTTAATTCCTCTACAAAATTCTACGTGTGCACCATCTGGTTGTCTAGTTCTATCACCGATCCAAACAAAATGTGCAGAGGTATCATGATACTCTCCTGTAGTAGAGTCAACTCTTGTCATTGCTTCCTCAAAAGGCAATAATAATGCCTCATGTGATGTGTAAAAATTAACAGTCCTGAGTTTTCTATTAGTATCTGGATTTATACCGCAAGCTTCCATAAAAGAAATTGCGTCACTAATCTTATCTTCAATTTCTTTATATCTTCCTTTAGTTTTGTTATTTATAAATCCTAAATTCCAAAGATGTACTTGTCTCAAGTCTGCAAAACCTCCTTGTGAAAATGCTCGTAATAAGTTTAATGTTGAAGCTGATTGAGAATAAGCTCTAAATAATCTTTTGGCATCTGGTTCTCTTGCTTTTTCATTAAATTCCATTCCATTAATATTATCGCCCAAGTAGCTAGGTAATTCTTTACCATCCTTTTTTTCTGTAGGTGCACTTCTGGGTTTTGAAAACTGACCAGCTATTCTACCAACTTTAACAATTGGTAAAAAAGTAGAGTAGGTTAACACTAGAGACATTTGCAGAATGGCTTTAAATGTATCTCTGATGTTGTCAGGATGAAACTCAGCAAAACTCTCTGCGCAATCACCGCCTTGAAGAAGAAAAGCTTTGCCATCAACAACCTGAGCTAAAGATTTTTTTAAAGATCTGGTTTCACCAGCAAATACTAATGGTGGATATTTTTTAATTTTACCTAAAACTAAATCTAGTTCCTGTTTGTCTTTATATTCAGGAATATGTTTTGCGGGAAATTTTTTCCAATTATTTAAATTCCATTTTTTCATTCAACCAATGGTATATAACGACTTTATTATTTTTCCAAGTTTATTATTCAACGGTAACTGATTTAGCCAAATTTCTGGGCTTATCAATGTCACATTTTTTTAAAGTAGCCACATGGTAGGCAAGTAATTGGAGTGGAATAGTGATTAAAAAAGGAGCTAATAATTTTTCAATCGAAGGAAGTTCAATTTTAAATCTTATATTTTCATTGATGACCTCATTATGTTTGTCGGTTATAAGTAAAATTTTTCCACCTCTTGCGATAACCTCTTGCATATTTGAAATAGTTTTTTCAAAATATCTATCTTTTGGAGCAATAACTACTACAGGTAAACCATCTTCGATTAAAGCAAGTGGTCCATGTTTCATTTCACCAGCTGGATAACCTTCAGCATGTAAATATGATAATTCTTTTAACTTTAATGCACCCTCCAGAGCTATTGGAAATGACGATCCTCTGCCAAGAAAAATTGTTCCTTTTGCGTCAATAAAATCTTTTGCAACAACTTGAATTTTCTCCTCTGATTTTAAGCAATCAACTAAATATTCTGGAAGTTTTTTTAGATTTTTTATTTTTTCAATAAATTTATTTTGATCAATATTATTTCTAATTTTTGCTATTTTTAAACTTAGAATATACAGAACAAATAATTGTCCTAAAAATGCTTTAGTAGATGCAACTCCAATTTCTGGACCAGCATGTATTGGTAAGACCCAGTCGGATAATCTCGCTATAGAGCTTTCAACAACATTTACTATTGCACATGTCTTAACCTTATTTTTTTTACATAGATCTAGAGCCGCAGCAGTATCAGCTGTTTCACCTGATTGAGAAACAAATATGTAAATAGCTTTATTGTTAAATTTTATATTTCTATACCTAAATTCGGATGCAACATCTACTTCTACATTTAAATTTGTAAGTTCCTCAAACCAATATTTTGCTACTAAACAAGAGTGATATGCTGTTCCACATCCGATAAGCACAATTTTATCAAGATCAGTTGGTTTTATTGGAAAATCAAAAATATTTATATCACTTCTCATTTTATCGATATATTCATTTAAACAATTCTTAACTGTTTGTGGTTGTTCGAAAATTTCTTTGGACATAAAATTTTTGTACTCACCAAGTTGACTCTCATTTTTATCGTCTGAAAGTGTAAGAATTTTTTTATTCACTTTATTCAGATTTGTGTCAAAAAAACTGACATCATCTTTTGTAACAACACAAACATCTCCATCGTTTAAATATGAAATTTTGTTAGTCATTGATTTCAATGCGTAAGAGTCTGAGCCAATATAATTTTCGTTTTTTGAGTAACCAACAGCTAACGGGCTTCCACGTCTTGCTCCGATCAAAGTTTTTTTGTCATCTTTAAACAAAATTCCCAGTGCAAAACTTCCCTCTAATTTTTTAAGTGTTTTAAAAACTGAGTCTAGAGGATTATTGTTTGATAAAAATTTTGTAATTAAAAGCGTTATAACTTCGGTATCAGTTTGAGATTTAAATTCATAACCATCTGCCTCTAACTCTTTTTTAAGTTTGTTAGAGTTTTCTATAATACCATTGTGTACAACTGAAACATTCTCAGATGAATGCGGATGTGCATTAACCTCGTTCGGTACACCATGAGTTGCCCATCTAACGTGACCTATTCCTATATTTCCTCTTGCGGGAGAGTTAAAAAGGATTTTCTCAAGTTCCTCTACTCTACCAGAGCATTTTTTCTCGTTAATTGATTGATTATTCAGGGTTGCTATTCCTGCCGAGTCATAACCTCTATACTCCAATTTTTTGAGTGAATTAATAATATTTTCTGAAACAGATTTATTACTAGCAATACCAATTATTCCACACATTATTTTTTCCTTTTCTTATAATTTTTTATCTCAAGTTGATTAGCTCTAGTTATAGCTAAAGAGTTTTTTACAACCTTTTTAGTAATAACCGAACCTGCTCCTATAACCGAATTTTTTTCAATTTTGATAGGAGCTACTAAGGATGAATTAGAACCAATAAAAACATAATCCGAAATTCGAGTTTTATTTTTTTTTATTCCATCGTAGTTGCAGGTGATTGTACCTGCACCTACATTACTATTTTTACCAATAATTGTATCGCCAATATAAGTTAAATGATTAACTTTACTATTATTTCCCACTTTAGAATTTTTAGTTTCAACGAAATTACCAATTCTTGTGCCAGACTCTAGTTTAGTGCCTGGTCTAATCCTTGAGTAAGGTCCAATTGATATATTGTCTTTAATATTAGCGCCTTCAATATGGGAAAATGATTTAATAATTACGTTGTTTCCAATTTTAACTCTTGGACCAAAAACAACATAAGGTTCAACAGTAACGTTTTTACCGAAATGTGTATCCTCACACAAAAAAATCGTTTCTGGTGCTAAAATGTTAACACCCCGATTTATTGCTTTATTTCTTAATCTTTCCTGATTAAGTCTTGTTTTATAGATTTTTTTAAATTTAATATTTGTTTTCATAAAAAATTCTCTTTACATTAGAATTTAGATTGAAATAAGTCACAAAATATTTCTTTTTAAAACTTAAAATGAGTCAACAATTTACTATATTATTTGATCTGGATGGCACTATCGTGGATACAGCTCCAGACTTAATTTCAGCTCACAATCATGTAATGAGAAAATTCGGTTTTCAAGAAAAAGGTCTATCAGAAATTAAAAAACTTGCCGGTAAAGGCGCATGGATCATGATGCAAAGATCTTTCAAAAATCAAATTACTGATGAGATAATGAAAAAAAAAATGGTCACAGAATTTTTGAGTTTTTATAGTAAAAATATTGACAAAAAAAGTAAAGTTATAGACGGTTTGGTTAAATTTTTAGAATGGGCAAAAAAAAATAATATTTCAATGGCTGTTTGTACTAATAAACAAGAAAATCTTGCTACAGATTTATTAAAAAAACTATCTATATATAAATATTTTGAATTTGTGGCTGGTTCAGATACTTTTGAATTTAATAAACCGGACCCTAGACATTTGACAAATGTTGTAGAAATAATAAAAGGCGACTTAAAAAAAACTATTATGGTTGGAGATAGTGAGGTAGATGAGATGTCAGCAGCAAATGCTAAAATTCCTTTCATTTTAATTGAAAATGGTTACACAGAAAAAAAGGTAAGTGAAATGAAGTACGACTATCTTATTAAAGACTATAATAATTTTGAAGAAATAATTTCTAAACTTTTATGATTACTTTTTCACTTTTATCAGCTTTATCAGTTTTTTATTTTACCATGTTTGTAACGCCTGGACCAAACAATGCGATGTTAACTGCTTCTGGAATGAAGTTTGGATATTTAAAAACTTTACCACATTTAATTGGGATACCGCTCGGTCATACTATTCAAATTAGTTTAACCTGCCTAGGTTTAGGAAGTATTTTTTTAAAATATCCTCAAATTCAATTTTATATGAAAATTATGTGTGCTTTATATATGTTATATCTTAGCTGGAAGATGATAGGATCATTCAGTATTAATGACAAAAGCTCTGGAAGGCCTTTAAAGTTTTATGAAGCCTCTCTATTTCAATTCATAAATCCGAAAGCTTGGTCGATAGCTATAGCTGTAGCTTCAGGTTTTTTTCCTACCAAAGAAAATCTTCTAACTGGTGTTATCTTTGTTAGTTTCACAGCTGCAATAATTTGCTTCCCTACTATAAGCTTGTGGGCTTTATTTGGTAATTCTTTAAGAAAATTTGTTACAAATAATAAAATTAAAAAAATGACTGAATATATTTTGTCATTTATTTTAATTTTAACTGGAATCTATATATTAATTTAATGATAAAAAAAAAAATCATAAAACTTATAGATTTGTTACGTAAAAGAAAATTTAAAATCGCAATAGTAGAGTCATGCACTGGAGGATTATTATCCAGTTATATTACATCAATTAGTGGTGCTTCAAAGGTTTATTCCATGGGAATGATAACTTATTCAAATAAATCAAAAATAAATAATCTAAAAATAAAAAAAGATTTAATAGATACTTATGGTGCTGTAAGTCCCCAGTGCTGTTTAGCAATGGTTAAAAATTTAAAAAAAATTAGCGGATGTGATGTTTCTGTTTCCATAACAGGAATAGCTGGACCTAAAGGTGGAACTAAAAAAAAACCAGTTGGACTCGTTTACCTTGGTATAATTACCAAGAAAAATACCAACATACATAAATTACATTTTAAAAAAAAGAATAGAAAGTTTATTCAAAAAAATACAGTTAGAGTAGCAATTGAAAAACTATTAAAAATTTAATTTACATCAATTTATTTAGCAGGGTATTCTCTTTTGCCAATAATAAGATCACAAATTGTTAAAAGCCAAATTTGATGGGTATTCTCAATAAAATTGTAAGCTTTGCTATTAATCCAAAAATTTATGTCTCCAATTTTTGAGAGACTATTATCTTTTTTGTGGCCGGTAAAAGTTATTAATTTAATTGATTTGTTTTTTGCAAAATTTGCAGCATTAAGCATATTTCGTGACTCACCACTTGATGAGATTAAAATCAAAATATCATTTTTTTGATGGTAGTATTCAACGGCCTTCTCTACCCATTTTTCATAACCAAAATCATTAGAAAAGCAAGTTATTAGGTCAGCTTCATTAAAATTGAGTGTCCTAATTTTTGCATTTTTTGTTAAATCGATGCTTACGTGACTTGAAATCGCCGCACTTCCTCCATTTCCAAATATCATTGTTTTTGAATCATTTTTTTTTGAAAGTAATAGCAAATCTTTTACTTTTATAATTTTTTCAATTAGATCGTTATTTGGTTGAATTAATTTAGATAAATCATTGAGATATTCTTTAATAAATTTATTTTCATTCATAATCTCTATATTACACTAAATAATTAAATATAAACAACCTTAATTTATTTTATAGAACGTATATTTTTCATTTGTAAAATGAGGGTCTAAGTCTATTGACCAATTAGCGGGAACAATTATTCCGTATGCATTAAAAGTTTTAGCTATATTAAGCCAATTTTTTTTTTCTCTATTTTCAAAAACTTCTTTAATTTGTACATCTCTCAGCCCATCAACAATGCCGTTAAATTCCTTAGGAGGGTTTTCGAAAGTTATTTCGTAAATTTCCTCCATAACGTATTCGATTCTGCCAGCTAATTTTGGAAGATATGGGATATAATCTATAGGATGGGGACATAGTATTACGGGCTTATTGGCTTTAGCGATAGTTGGTGAACAAGTTAATTCAGATGTAATTATATATCCACTTGTATCATTATTTTTTACCTTTTTCCAAAAAGTTTCATCTTCTACTTTAGTGTCACTAAAAAAATTATTTGAAAATCCGACAATAAGAGAGTTAACATTTTTATAATGTGACAAAAAATAAAAAATTACTAAAAAAATAAAAAAACCTAAAACTCTCTCATTTCTTAAGCTAAATTTTTTTAAGATCTTATTTAAAAATAAGTAAGTTAGTGAGATTAAAATTGGGTATCCAATTACAGATTGTAATAAAAAATATCTTGATGGAATAGTTCGAGTAGCTAAATCTGGAAAAATTGAGGGTATTTTTTTATAAGCAAGGTATAAAATAAATGAAATTAAGATATTTAATATTAATAAATATGAAAAAAATTTATTATCGGAGTCTTTTTTATGGGAAAATAAATTTAAATACAAAATGAGAGCGAAGAAAAGTAAGGTAGACTTAAAAATATACTCATAATTCAAAACAGAAAGATTTCCATAAAAATTTCTATGTGCATCCCAGTTATTCATATAATTTGTGTAAGATGAAATATTAAAGTTATATGGAATTGGTTCTAAATTTATTTTATAAAAAATAAAACTTATTATTGTGACAAATATTCCAGAGATTAAACCAAAAGCTATCCTTTTTGAGGAAACACTAAAATCTTTTTTTTTAAGGAAAAATATTGTTGTCAAAAAAAAGATAAAGAAAATCCATAAGCCTAGAGTTAAATGTATAGAGATAAGCAAACCAATTAGAAATGATGCTGAAAAAAAATTTCTATTACAACTTAACCCAAAAACAAGTGTTATTAATGAGAGACTAATCATTCCATTAGTGTGTTCAGAAAACATTAAAGTAGGATAATCTATATCCCCGAAATTTTTTCTAAAAACCATAACAAAAAATACTATTAATAAGGCTAAATAACTTGAGGATGAAATATTTTTTGATGTTAGATAAATTCCTAATGAATAAAAAAAAGTGGATAAAAAAAGAATTATTTTTGAAATTAAAGATATATCAAATTCTAAAGAAATTAAAAATTGTATAAATTGAATTACCAATGACCAGCTATTATTAGCATAGTAAAAAAAAATATTATTTTCTGGTGGAAAGAAAATTTTATCACTTAAGCTTAATCCGCTATCTATAGCGACTTGATGAAAAGAATAGGAAATAGCTAAAAAAAAACTTAAAGAGAAAATTAGAATGAAAGAAAAAATTTCTATATTAAATTTTTTCATTTAAATAATATTTTTAATCCTTTTTCTGATGCCTCACAAACACCTTTTTCTGTTATTAAGCCTGAAACTAATTTAGCAGGAGTGACGTCAAATGCCAGGTTTAAAGATCTACTTTTTTGTGGGTAAATTCTAATTTTTTTAATATTCTTATTTTCATCTACTCCCTCCACATGAGACAACTCCTCAGGGTCTCGCTCCTCAATTGGAATTTTTTTATTATCGTTAAGACTCCAGTCAATAGTCGAGCTTGGAAGAGCTACATAAAAAGGAACATTATTATCTTTTGCGGCTAACGCTTTAAGATAAGTTCCAACTTTATTACACACATCACCATTAAATAAAGTTCTGTCAGTTCCAACGATACACATATCAACTTTGCCTCTTTGCATCAAAATACCGCCAGTATTATCTGTTATTATAGTATTTGGAACTCCTTCCTCATTAAATTCAAATGAGGTCAGATTTGCTCCTTGATTTCTTGGCCTAGTTTCATCGACCCAGACATGAACTTTTATTCCTTTTTTGTGTGCATGATAAATTGGAGAAGTAGCTGTGCCCCAATCGATTGTAGCAAGCCAACCAGCGTTACAATGAGTTAAAATGTTCACAGTGTCTTTTTTTTTATTCGATATTTCCTCAATTATCTTAAGTCCATTTAAACCGATATTTTTACAAAAGTTTACGTCCTCCTCTACAATTGCTTTTGCTTCATCAAGAGCTATTTTAAAGCTTTTATCACTGTTAATACCTGATAATTTTTTCATCATTCTATCTACTGCCCACTTCAAATTAATAGCGGTAGGTCTCGCTTGTATTAATGCTTCACTTGATTTTTTTAAAAAAGATTGATCATTTTTTTCAAGAATTGACAAAACTAATCCATAAGCAGCAGTTGCTCCTATTAATGGAGCCCCTCTTACCTCCATAGTTCTAATTGCGTTAATTGAGTCTTTGACAGTTTTTAAATCTTTGATGATAAATTGATGTGGAAGTTTCGTTTGATCTATTATTTTTACAACATTATTATCAAACCAAATAGTACGATATTCTTTTCCTTCTATTTTCATTATAATCGCGAGGCAATATATTTGAGGATCATTGGATTATAATATTGAAAACAAAGTCCTTGATTCATTTCGTGGCCTGGGTTTTTCCTGGCAGAAATGTTTTCTTGCCAATTATCTCCTTTTACTACACAAGGCTTACCATTAATTTTATAATCTTCAGAAATGACGACTCTTTTTACTCCTGGAACATCTTCTAACCAATCAGACAACAACCCTTCCCACTTATCTTTAGGATGGGTGAAAGCTAGAACGGGTACATTCTTTGACTGTTTAATGTTATTTATTTGTCTTTCTCTAAGTTCAGCAGGACCTGGATTTTTCTTAGCAAATTTAGCTAAAGCTTCTTCTGGACCAACCTTTTTTACTTTGTACTTATAAGAGAGCTTGCCAAAACATGCTTGCATATATGATATACCTCCACCTACTGTTTCGGAGTGAGCAGATAACAACATTAAAGTTAATAGACCTCCACAAGAATGGCCTGATATAATAATTTGTTTTCTGGGCACGCCTATACTTACAAATTTTTCAACTAATTCCAAATTTTTTTCAACTCTTTTATCTAATTTATGTTTACCTACATATGGAGTTTTTGATTTCCACCAACTTTTTTTCATTGACATATCTCCAGCAAAATCATTTGAACAAAAATTATAAACCATAATTTTTTTACCATTAATTTCCTTATCTACTAATGAGGCTTTATTAATTATTTGATTTACCCAAATACATTCATTTTTTTTTGCTTCATCATTAGTGTTTTGACCGTGATTATAAATAATTATAATTTTATTTTTAGGGTCCTCAATATTCATGCTTTCATTTATATTAGCTGATTTAGTAATAAAACCACTTTTTAAAATCTTTCCATTAGCATAAACTAAATTTGAGAGTACCAAAAAAAGAAAAATTAAAAATAAAATTTTCATTTTTTTAGAATTCTTCCGGCAATATGTTTAAGTTTTTGAATAGTTTTTTTAGTTCTAAATCTTGGTTGTGTAATTATTGCATTTTCTAAACATTCGTTAGCTGGGTCACCTTTTGGATTAAAAGATTTAAAAGTTTTTATAATCTCAATAATCATATTTTGAGCATTAGCGGCGTTCTGCTGTAAAGTTTTTATTACTGTGGGGACATCCACCTCATCGTGGTCTGGGTGCCAACAATCAAAATCTGTTACCATTGCAACAGTTGAGTATCTTATTTCAGCCTCTCGTGCTAATTTAGCTTCGGGCATATTGGTCATACCTATAACATCTGCTTTCCAAGATCTATATAGCCTTGACTCTGCTAAGCTTGAGAATTGCGGGCCCTCCATCACTAAATAAGTTCCTCCAACCTGATGATTAATATTACACTTTATCAAAGCTGACTCACAACATTTCATTAGACTTGGGCTTGTGGGTTTTGCCATAGAAACATGAGCCACGATGTCTGCATCAAAAAAAGTTTTATTTCTTGCAAAAGTTCTATCAATAAATTGATCAACAATTACAAATGTGCCTGGTAATAAGTGCTCCTTTAAAGATCCAACTGCCGAGACTGATATTATATCTGTTACTCCACATTTTTTAAGCGCTTCAATGTTTGCTCTAAAATTTATATTGCTTGGACTCACCTTGTGACCTTTTCCATGCCTGGGTAAAAAATAAATCTCTTCCTTATTAAAACTTGCTGACAAAATACTGCTAGAAGGTTCTCCCCATGAGGTCTTAATTTTTTTCCAATAAACGTTTTGAAGTCCCTCAATAGAGTAAAGCCCGCTACCGCCAATTATCCCAAGAATTCTTTTTTTCATGATTTAAAATTTAGCCTTTTTTTGTTAGATATTGAAGTATAATATGGATTTAAAAAAATATATAAGATCAATTCCTGACTATCCTAAAAAAGGTATACTATTTAGAGATATAACTACACTTATCAAAGACCCGGATGCTTTTAAATTCTCTGTTAATAAGATTATTGAAATATCAAAAAAGGTTAAATTTGATAAAATCTCAGCCATTGAGTCTAGAGGGTTTGTTTTTGCTTCTGCAGTTTCATACTTACTCGAAAAACCGCTAGTTCTATTAAGAAAAAAAAATAAACTTCCGGCTGAAAGATACTCTGTTGATTTTGAACTTGAGTATGGAAACGCTACAATAGAAGTTCATAAAGACTCGATTCAAAAAGGTGAAAAAATTCTAGTAATTGATGACTTAATAGCAACTGGTGGGACTGCAGAGGCAGCCGCCAAGCTTATAGAAATTTCAGGAGGTATTGTAGCTGGTTTTATTTTTGTGATTAATCTTTATGATTTACCGGGGAATAACTTGCTTAAAAATAAAAGTTTTTTTTCTGAAAGCTTAATTGAATTTCCAGGTCATTGATTATCACTAATAAATTTTTTAACGTAATCTTTTAATTTTACTTTACCAAAATATTTGTAAACCTTATTAGAAAGAGACTGACTAGTTAAAGCTGATGAGTATCTTTCCCCTGATCTACTTGGCAAAAATTTTATTTTTTTACTAAACATTTTAGCTACTTCTAGAATTGAATGGCTTTTTTTGTTAG
>MDSW01154926.1_pt1 | contig 15694 bp, 9 predicted proteins | sample 811171 | NCBI WGS metagenome assembly MDSW01 (sample SAMN05326641, study PRJNA326480) | marine metagenome | isolation source: seawater | place: Atlantic Ocean: North West | collected 2012
ATTTGAACCAGAGTTTGTTGTTACAGTAGCAGTGGTAGATTGAGTAAATCCATGAGCTTCAGAATAAATTGTATCTCTCTCAGGATCACTCTTCAAGAAGAAAACAAATAATTCTTCTGCACTATAAGATTCAGAGTATGAACTCCAGTAATTAAACCAACCAATATAATAAATTTGTATTGAATATGTGCTAGTTCTACTATTATAGTAATGAGATGTAAAATTATTACCAGTTCCATAAGTATAGTAACTGCTGGTTGAGTTAAATTTTTGGAAATCCTCTATAAAGTCATATCCATCAGGAACAGTTCCACTCTTTCCAAATGTGAAATTACCACTTCTTGCAGTACTATAGATTGGTACGTTATTGTTAATAATTCCATTATTAGGATTTTTACCAGTCTTTGATACAAACAAAAATCTTTCAGGAAAAGAATTACTTAATCCAAAATAACCATATCTTCCAGTAGATGAGTCTCTTACATAACTGGTCATATCTTGACCAGATCCACTACCGAAATAATTATATCTGGTTCGGAATCGAACATCATATGCACGATATGGTTTTTCTGCGTATCTTATTTCATATCCTAAAATTAATTGATGCCTACCATAATTAGATGTACCAGTGCTTGTTAAATTTATAGTAGAGTTACCACCATAATTACCACCTGATGTTGAGCAAAGTGTTATGGTATTTGTTGATGCAGATTTTACATAATAAATTTGGAATCTCTCAAGTCCACCAATATGAGTATCACCTGATGGTGGAACATAAAGAAGAACATCACCTTGAGCTAGACCATTATCATTCCATGTTATTGTATTATCAGTCGTGTTTACAGAAGAACTAGTAAACTTATAAGCATAAGTTCCTGTCATATTTTTTGTTTCTGTCAATGACGGAGTGGTGCTTACTGATGTTGTTTGTGTATCCTCAAAGTCAACGTATGGTCTACCATCTGGTGCAGTATCAGTGGATGTTTGAGAGATTGTGAATTTTTTTGTTCCAATTGTATTTGTAAAATATAAACTTGATCCTCTACCAAATCCATGATGATAATCTGTTTCAATTTTTACTGATGATCTTAAATTCCCATCAGTTTCTATTCCACCTACTGGTGAAAATTGAATGTCAGAGCCTGAATAAAATTCACCAGGTGTTATAACTGTATAACTACCGTTTATAATTCCAGACCTATCTTGAATATTCTTTGCTTTATATACGAATACAGTATCAGATATGAGTGATGTTACCAAAAACTTTCCTTCAGCAGTTCTTGATGTCAGTCCCTGAATATCAAACGGAGCACCAACTGTTAACCCATGTGGATATAATGATGTAACTGTAATGTTATCAGAACCCTCAATTGTTGTTACAGATACTACGTCAGCAATTGAATAAGTAGTATTACTTGCAAAGAATGAAGGAATATTATTTACAAGTTCAACTGTTTCCCATTTTGTTGGTTGTAGTCCATATTCAAAGTCAGTATCAATCAGGTTTTGTGGATTCGATACCCTTAATTTACTAACAGGATCTGTAAAAGTTTCTGAAAAATCTACCTTCTGTTCTTGCTTGTCAATAAAAATCTGAATTTCATCTGAAGCACTCATCGCAGATGTATCGTGCTCAAGAGTTAAGGTTGTAGTGTTTATTGAAGCGTCATATGTAACACTACCACCGTTCGCAGGGTCAGCAAAATTATAAATTATTATTCCATCTGTTACATTCGTTATTAACTGAAATACTTTTAACGGAAAGTTACCTAAAATAGCAATTGTGCCAGCCCCTGCAGCACCAGGTGTGAACGTACTATTATAAACTAATTTTTTTGCCATAGTTAAACTCTCAGTTTTTTCTCAGATTTTTTACTTAAACTTATTTATCCTAATGCAATCGCATAAGCAATTGACTTAGGTTCACTAACACCACCTATTGCAGTACCATCTGTCTTTGCAAAACTGGTTGCAGTTATGATACCAGAAACGTTAATGTTATTAACCTCAAAACCAGCAGCGTGAAGGTTTTGAGTATGGAATTGTAACCCTTGAGTATGTCCCAGTGTTAATGCAGTTCCAACTCGTATTACATTGTTAGATTCAATAGTTGTTCCAGCACCAACCTTTAAATTTTGAATACCATCAATGGTAGTCGATCTAATTACTGTCATTTTATTTTTATCTCCATAGATCTATTTATCAAACAACGACGTAGTTACCATCAACACTAAGTATACCTTGGATATCTACAGGTCCTGCCATCAAACCGTTGAATGCTGTTCCAATATAATGATTACCAGTTAAAGTATTATCCATAATCATCATACCATTACTTATGTATAGACCTTGAAATGAATTACCAACACCAACTACATCTAAATCGTCAAAACTATTTGTGTTTATACCAACAGATTTATTTGTTGCAATACCAGCAGTGTATGTTTTCCAAGTTCCACCAGCACCTACAAGAGAACTTCCATCAGCCTTTTGGAAATCAAGGGCGGTTATAATACCTGCTTGTACATTACGTATCCTTAAATCTGACTCGGTATGAATACCTGGACCAAGTACTTTGGTGAATGACATTATTTCTTTTTTTTAGCTATTTATAATTTATAATGGTAATTGAACTATATTACCAGTTGTTTTACTTCTTAAATAATTTACATCATCATCGTCTATCTCAGCACCAAGAAGTGTAAAATTAATTTGAGAAGATATACCAACAAAATTACCTGACTCTATAATGGCAGTTATACTTGCAATTGTCCCATTTATTATTTCTACTTCTGATATATCAATTTTATCATAAATGTTTGTTAATGATAAAAGTACAAGAGAGTTTTCTTGTGTTGTTTTAATTGATGTGTTCATAATTACTCATCTGCTGTTCGTGTTGAAGGGAATTGTCTCTGATCACCAGGCCAGATGATTCTTACTGCACCACCACTTGAACCACTGGATGCAGGACTATTGGTTCCACCACCACCTCCACCACCATAGAGACCACCGCCACTATTACTATTGCTGCTTGTTCCTCTTTGAGAACCATCAGTACCACCTGATCCACCACCCCCATTACCAGATCCACCATTGTATACTGATGTTGCTCCAGAACCACTAGCACCTTCACCATATATTCCTACACCACCACCTCCATGGCTACGAGTACTAGAACCAGATGCACCACCACCACCTCCACCGCCTGATCCATTATTACCACTTCCTACACCTTGTCCTGCAGCTCCACCGTGTCCTGAATATCCACCAGCACCACCACCACATCCTGCTTTGTAACCAATTCCACCTTGGTAGAAATCAGTTGATCTTCCTCCTCCTTGACCACCTCCATCATAATTTACACCAATACCTGGTGAACCACCTGATGCAATATTTCCACCGTAACCACCATAAGCTTCAGTGCCTAAGACACTACTACTTCCCGCAGTTGTATTAGCTAGTCCACCCCACTGATCAGTGGTACTGTTTGTTGCTCCCACTACAACAGTATGAGATTGACCAGGTGTGACAGAAATATTATTTTTATATGCTAACGATCCTCCTCCAGCACCATATGCTCCACCGCTTCCACCACCACCGATACAAACAACAGATACAGATGTTACTCCAGAAGGGACTGTAAATGTATAAGTTCCTGGTGTGGTAAATTCTTGTTGTCCTACTCCAGCAGCACCAGACGGTTTATTAACTAAAGGACTATGAGAACCACCAAACAAACTTGGAAGAGTTAGCATAGGACTTTGTTTTATATGTCTATCTTTCATTATGCAAAGTTGGTGACATTACCAAATACGTGATAAGTATTTGATCCTGTTTTCATAATTGTCATTGAATATACATCTACTCCACTACCAGTTGCTTCAGATGGTGCAGAACCTCCTGCCCATTTAACAGTCTGAGTTGTACCATCAATCTTAAATGCGGTCATATAATTTGATGTACTATTATTTGCAGAGTACATTGTCATCGTAGTGACCTTACCAGTACTCGTCAAACTATTAAATGTAGTGCTGGCATCTCCTCTTATATTAAATGTCCAAGAACCAGCAGCATTTGTTACCCCATTCCACACCATTCCGTATGTGAGAATATCATGAGTGTGATTTGATTGTATCCCACCACCAGTATCATTAAAATACGTTTCTTGTATGACACCTGGTCTAAAGATAGCTGCTGGTAAACTTGCTGCATTAGCTGTTATACCAATATGAACGCCTGGTACTCTAAAATTAGTTATATTTGCATCACCTAAAGTAATTTCATTAGATATACCTGCAGAAGAAGGGTCTGCACTTGCACCTATAACTATATTATTTGATCCAGTAAATCCACCTACATTTCCAGCATATCTTCCAAGGATTACGTTATTAGCTCCTGTAGCAAATCTTCCAGCCTCGTGCCCAATATAAGTATTACCACCAGAAGTTGCGTTTGAATAACCAGCTACAGCACCTAAGAAAACATTTCCGTCGCCAGCAGTTTGTGTGTATCCAGCATTATAACCAGCAAATAAATTTTCATTTCCACCACTAGCACTACCATTTCCATACTTGTGTGCAGCACCAACACCTATTATGATATTTCTTCCAGTGTCAGATAATGCTGGTGGGTTTGAACTATTTCTAAGAATTACAAAAGCTTCACCCGTACCCGCACCACCTATTGAAGATCCATCTGCCTTGGCAAAGTTGGTTGCAGTAATGATACCAGCAAATCGAGCATCACCACTAGTCGTAATTGTTGCTGCTATTCCTACACCAACATCAGGATTACCAACCTCAAATCTAGCTTCATGAGATCGTGCTACTTTTGTTCCAGCACTATACAATATAGCGTGTGTACCAGTTGCTTCAAATCTTGTATTTGCAAAACTTCCATTACCTATTAAAAAAGAACCTGGTTGACCGAATTGAATGCCCCCACTACTAGCTTTAAATCTATTATTACCATCATTGTAAATTTCTAAATTACTGTTGTAAACTGATTTTATGTTATTACCAAAAGTTGCATTACCTTGAAATACAACTCCAGTTGAGTCTATACTAAATCTCTCAGAACCTTCTGTCGTAACAACAAATCTACCATCACTACCTGTATCAATTACTTCTGCTTTTGTATTACCCTCTTCAATTTTATCACTTGCAAGACCAGTTAAGTTTGATCCATCACCCACAAATGAAGTCGCTGTCACTACTCCAGATGATATTATACCTTTTCTCGCAGTGATAAGTCCAACTGAATCTATATTTGTTACATCTTCATAAGTTAATACACCACCAACCGACATATTACCAGATATATTTGCTCCAGTCGCAGTTATGATACCTGTAGAGTTTATATTATGTGTATCGTAATTCTGATTGGGTTTTATGACACCCTGTGTAATTCGGGTAAGTGCCATATTAGGTAATCTCCATTATTGTTAATGCAGCATCTATACTATTATTTGCATCACTATTCACTGTTAATGTATCTGCGGTCTCTAAAACAACTTTATTTCCTCCCATAAATTCTAATGTAGATCCTTGTGGAACTGCCACATTTTTTAATACTTTTACATCATCAGCAGTTGGTCGTGTAATTCCAACACCAACGACTGCTCCTGCTCCTGATATATTTGCAAGTGTTATACCAATAACTACAGTTGTAGTAGCACTTGGAACAACATATATGTTTTGAGTTGCTATACCAACGTTCGCTTTTGTTTTTAATTTAAACGTATTCGCCATAATTATCCTAATGCGATTGCAAGTGCAGTTGCGTCATCAACAGAAACACCACCTGATGAGCTAACAGAGACACCATTTATTTGTATATCCGTATTGCTATTTATTATACCATTAACATCGAGTGCATAAGATCCACTCGGTGCTGTTTTATTTACTCCAAGTGAATTAGCGATACCCACAGCACCCGTTGTGTCATTAACGGTGATAAAAGAACCTAATTGTGATACTTCTCTGTTTTTAGCCATAATTATTTTTAGTTATTTATGTATTCTCTAAGGAAGTCATTCTAGCATCTAATGCATCCACTTTATCAGAAATCTCTTTTAATGCTGCAACAAGCATTGGAGTAAATTTACTATAATCTACACCCTGATAATCTGGTTCTAGTTGATTTGGATCATCACTCTTTTCCCTCATCCCATCTTTTACTCCAGTAACCAAGTGATCAAAATGACCTGTTTCTTGAACTTCATGTGCAATAAAACCACTATCATAACTATTAGGATTATTTTTCCATCTAAATTTGACAGGTCTTAATGATTTAATTTTTCCTAATCCATCAGAAATATTTTCTACATCTTGTTTTAATCTATAATCACTACCACCATTAAAAGTTGTTGTGCTACCATTAGTATTAATACTTCCTACAAAACTATTATTGTACTGAAATTCTCCTATATTTCCACTACCAGCACTAGATAATCTATGAATGAATAGTGCAGTTCCCCAACCACTTGAACTTTTTACTATACTTAAACCCTCAAAACCAGTATTATGGTATGCTGAAAAACCAGCACTGGTTAATCTATTTGACTGACCAGATGACTGAAAGTTTTTAGCTTTTATTTCTCCAGAACTTCCAAGATCTATTGATGTAGGCAATATACTATTACTAATAGTACCAGAAAGATTAGAGGAACTTAATGTAGAGAGAGAAGTAAGATACGTACTACTATCAATTGAATAACTACCAGACCCAGTGCGTTTCATAAAACCATTTGATGAAAAATCACTATCCATGATTGCACCAGCATTTGCAACATTAGTTGAATTAGGAGTTGTGTCAGTAGTTGAATATCTTCCATCTAAATCAACTGTTAAACTTGTAAGACCTGATCTACCTAATGTCAATACTCCAGTAGAAGTACTAAATGATAATGAACTAGCATAATAATTGGTGTCAGTAGTTGAATATCTTCCATCTAAATCAACTGTTAGATCTGTAAGACCCGATCTACCTACTGTTAATACTCCATTAGAAGTATTAAACGATAAAGAATCAGCATAATAATTTGTAGTGGTATCTGTAGCTGAAATTGTAATCGTATCGGTAGAAGCGTTAGTTGTAATTGATACGTTACTCCCCGCTGAAAGAGTCAATGTATCTGCTAAATTATCAGCAACGACATCACTTTGTCCTGAGACTGATATCTTTGAAAAAGCACCTGTAACAAAGATATTACCTTGCATATTCTGTGTATGAATTGTGCATTGATAATATAAATTAGATGGAGCGTCTAGTGGCACAGTAAACGTTTGATAATTATTTTGATTACCAGATACACCATCAGTATAGTTTGTTCCTCCACTGTTGGTTACAGCACTTCTTATTGCAAAAGGATGACTAGAACCAGTGGAATTATAAAAACGATATGTATATCCCCTTACTAAGTATATGTCAGGATTATCTTCAGTTGTATCTACACCTCCACCTGAAAATCTGTATGCAGATGTACCGTTTGATGAAACATTATAATAAACTATATTAATTGGACCATTTATATCAACACCTGAATTATTTGCTTCTATTTTCTTATCAGTACCTCCATATATCTCTGTAATCAGTCCTGAATTATTTCTAACACGTACTCCTAAAGTGTGACTACCTGATACAAGACATTCTAACCTTGCAGTAGATCCTCTCAAATATAACTGTCCAGAGGTATTATTATGTTGAACTAGTAGATTATATTCATCAAAATAAATTTGACTATCACTTGAGCCAGAGTTTCCTAATGTTATGTTTACATCATCTGGTATATTAATTCCTCCTCTTGCAGTTATAATACCAACTGAATCTACATTCGTTACATCTTCATAAGTTAATGTTCCACCAATAGAAACATTTCCAGAAACAGTAAGAGTTCCACCAACACTAACGTTTGTACTTATCGCTACGTTGACAGCATTTAAATTTAAATTATTAGGACTTTCAATCGTTGGTGTACCTGACGCACCAATCAGATTAATCTCCTTTACACCAAAACTCTTCTCTGCCATATTACTTTTTGACTATTTATGTGAGTGAAAATGATATACCTGAAAGTATCACAGATTTATCTTCATACCTACCTTTCAAAGCATTATAATTATGTAGTACATCTGATGCAGATAATGCAGTATTATACGCTGAAACATGATAAAGTCTTCCTTCTAAATCATCAGCTCCTCCTCGATCTGAACCTATGTTATTAGAGGTTACAAATGAGGTATCAGAACTCGTGATAGTCCCTAGAGTAGATCCAGAATTAGGATTTTTCTGAACTCCATTAATATATGCAGTAAAAGTATTTCCAGATCTTGTGAATGTGAAGTTATAAATTGTATTATTTGTTAAACTAGTGCTATTACTAAATGAACCTTTGTTAGATTGATAACTTCTAACAAGTTGTAGTCCATTATGTCCACCTGAATTATTTACATATCTGTATAAGATTCCTCCACTAGAGTCATCTTCTGCCAGAAAAGCTTGATAAGCATTGCCACTATCAAAATTCATTCGCACCCAAATACTAAATGTATGGTCTACATTCGGATTAAACATACCACTATCCATGACAAAACGACTGGTATTGGAAGATCCATCATTTGCAAAATTAAAATAACTTGCGTTACCATCACTAACATAAGTAAGACTTCCACCAGCATTGGATGTGATAGTACCGTGATTGTCAGATCCTGATGTATCTAACCACTTACCACTACCTGAATATGAATTTGCATCAAGTAATAAAACGTTATTAGTAGTAATGATATTCTGGCTACCATCAGAGATAGCAAATGCTGATCTTGTATCAGATGCAGTTGGATCAAATAATACTCGACTTGCTGCACCACGATTATTATAGTCTCCTCTCCAATAATTTGCATCAGTATCGTCAGTTGTTGTGTCTTCCCACGATTCTGGTATCACTTGTGATGCGAAAGTCTTTAAATAATCCTTAACTTCACCAGATGTTGCATCAGGTTTTGATTGAAGAAATAATGCTACTAATCCAGCAACTACTGGTGATGCTGCTGATGTACCATTAAAATATCGATCTACAAAATCAGAATTATATCTTGCATAATTAGTTTCTGTTCCTAACTGATCTCCATTCGCTGCTCTCATACCAGCAGCCAATGTCTCATCAGCGGGAGCGTACAGATCAATACCAGGACCATTATTAGAATAAGATGCTTTTCTTTCCGTATAATCAGAATTAATATAATCATCCATTGCCCCAACAATTATACTTGAGTATATGTCATTCACAGAATCATATCCATTTCTTGCAGGATGTATCCACTTTACGTGACCGACTGGTTTGGTTCCACTCTGTGAAGCACTTGGAAAACCTGTACGTGAATCGCCACCATTGAGTGAAGTTAAGTAATCATTTATATGTGGATCATTATTACCGATACCCAATCTTTGATTACTATTTCCAGCAGACGTAACAAAGATAACACCTGCCTCTACCATTTCATCACCAGCAGTATCCACAGAATTGTTTCCTGATGATGTAGCGTATTGTCGATTATAATACTGTCCAGCTTTTAATCCATACGCCAACGCCTGAACCCCAGTGCTGCTTGAACTATATCCAGTGAATGAACCAGTTGAACCTTTAAAACTATAATTAACTGTTGTTCCAGAATTAAAACCACCAAAGTAACCCCAACTACCATTTACAACTGTTGGATTTTTACGACCTGTAGCAGTGTTTATTGGTTTATTCTGATGAAAGATTTTCATTAAATCATAAGATATATCAGTGCTAATATCTGCAGGAGAAAATATTGATATCGTCCATAAGTTTGATTCAAATGCAAGTCCAAAATTTTTACCACCTGATAAACTCGCACAAGCTGTTCCGTGAGAACTTGTCATTGTATGAGAAGTTCCACCAATACCAAGAGCGTTTGCCTCTGTATAGTTGTTTGGTATTGAAAATGTTGCCAAAGATTGAAAAGGAACGGAGCGAGAACCTACACTCTCCCACCAAGCATGTGCAGCAGTAGTTGTTATTCCTGTTCTACCATCTGTTTTAGTGTATAATCTAGGTGGTGAGGCACCTGGAGCATTAAAGTAATCTGGGTCAATATAATATGGACCATCTAAAACGATATCTCTGACTCTTGACTTTCCATCATCATCAATAAATTCAGGATGATATTGAAGACAACCTGAATCCTGTATTATTAAATCTACATTCTTCCCCGTTAAACTAAAACTTAAATCAGTATTAATAACTCCAGGATTACCTGTAACATTCGGCCAACTATCTCCATTTGTTGTAATTCCAACTCTTTTCGTTGCCCAGTTAGTTCTATTTTCTTCAGCGGAAGTCGGATTTGTAGGGGGAGCATTGCTTCCTAAATCTCGATATACTTTTACGTCCTTTTTAAACCTTTTAGTATCAGGTTCAGGTTTTGGATACACATTTGGATAATCAGAAATAGATAGTTCGATCCATTTTACATTTGGATGAGTTGAAATTCCTGTTGCCTCATCTTCAGTTAACCAGTACGTTCCACGAGTTGGACTATGCTCTTTTACATCAGAGCAAATTACTTTTCGATCAGGAATACCATCTTCATTTGAATCAACTATTAATGCGTTGTGAATTGTATTCCAATACTCAGGACTTGTGACTGCAAGAGTATACTTATACATTACATAACCTCACGTTTTATCTTATAATCTGTTGTGCCAGTAACACCCGATTCAGGAGTTGCTCTTAAATTTATATTACCAGAACTAATTGTAGCATCGAACTGAACAAGTAGTGAAGAACTAAACATTACTGCAAATTGAGTCGAATGAATAGTCGTACTATCTCTCATTGCAAGTACTTTTGATGTTTGGAAGTCGCTTCCATTCTTAACGTAAATAGTATACTCAACAACTTTGTCGTCATCATGATAAGAGTAAGTGTTAATAGTTGCAACTCCACTACTTGCATTAAAATTCCCACTTAGAGCAGTTGTGATACCAACGTCTGTACCGCCACCACCAGATATACCTGTTAAATTAGAACCATCACCATATAAAGTATCAGCATAGATGTTTCTAAATCTTACTGTATTTGTTCCAATATCATAAGTGCTATCTGTTTGAGGTAGAACATTCTGGAATGTTGAAACTCCAACTACTCTTACATTATCAAACCCTGAACTTCCTCTAACAGTGAAATGATCATCTGGATGTCCATAAAAACTATGACCTCCTCCAGCACCATTATCTACAAGTACACGCCCATCATTATAGATGGATAGTGCCTCATATTTTGTTTTGTTGGTATTATCAGCCCAGAAAGCAATACGATTATCAGTGCCCGACTCACCAGCACTCATATATCGAAGAGCGAACCCTAAATCCGTATTTCCATCACCATCGGTTGTTCCATCCTGTCCGTCAACTCTTAGTAAAGTATAATCAACATTATTACCACCAGCACCAAAACGAATTGCAGTATTAGCACTTGATGCTCCATCTCCCATTATTCTGATTGTTGATGCAGTGCTTACATTTTGTGAAGTATATGAACCAAGATCTAAATCAAATTCTGGATCTGCAGTTCCAATACCTACCTTTGATAAAGTATGAATACCAGCAACTGTCTGTGAGAATAAACTTGATCCTCCTCCTCCACCACCTATTGCTGAACCATTTACAAATAATGAACCAATTACATTAACTCCATTAGAAGTTGTTTCTAAACGCTTTGTATTATTATGATTTAATTCAACTGCTCCACCATTCGTGAATGATGCGTAAGTTGCACCACTAGCAGCGTTCTTAAGTTGTAAATTATCTGCACGAATATCTAACTGTCCAGATGCCTTAGTGATTGAACCACCGATTCCTAATGTGTTTATTATATCAACATCACCTGTTCCGTGTGCCCTTAATAATTCACCAACACCACCACTGTGTAATATAATATCACTAGAAACTCCACCACCAGCATTAGTTCTAAGTTGAATATCCCTTGCATAACCATCAACATAGAGAACATTACCACTCATATATAATTGACTATTTGCATCTCCAATGTTTAATCTTGTATTAGAACCTTGTACTAATACGGTATTTTGAAAGGTAGTAACACCAACAACTTCAAGAGTATTTGTTCTTATCTCAGCTGTTGATGCGGTTCCAGTATTGATGGTAATTGTCTTGGTTGCACCAGTTCCAGATGCAACAACACCAGTTCCAACAAAATTAAGTGTTTCAGCAGCAGTTGACAAAGATGAACCTTCATCTTGTACAGTGATACTACTACCACCACCTCCTCCACCACCGCCAGAGACAGTATTATATGAAATTAAATCAACAATATCGCCAACAAAACATCCAACTGCAAGAACCACAGAAGTACCATTTGTCGCTGTAAATTCACTATCTGTAAGTTTAGTTCCGTTTATGAATACATCAAGGAATCCAACGTTATATGAGAAACTAAATGTTGTCTGCCCTGCAGATGCAGTTACTGTGGTTGTTGTTCTCATCGTTGGGAAAGATTCCCAAGCAACTCCAGTGCCTGTTGATTTTAGATACTGACCAGTATTACCTGTTCCACCACCAGCAGTAATAGTGCTATCAAATCTTGCATCACTATCAAATTCTGCAGCTCCAGTAAATGTTGTTACACCAGCAACACTTACATTATCTAAGTTTGTATGACCATCTACGTCTAAGTCAAAAGGTATGTCAACACCATTATGTGTAAATTCAGTTACAACAGTTTCTGTTCCATTTTTAATTACACTAACTTGGATCTTACCATCCTCTGAACCAGAACCCGTGTTCGTTGTTCTACCAGTAATTTTTCCATAATTTTTATTATTGTTTGCAACAAATCTAATCTCGCCTAATGGTTCAGTGGATGAAAAGAAACCACTATTCCTAGAAAGATTAATTATAGGACCAGGTGAATCATTAGACTCCTGTGAATTAATAGTGAACGTTGCGTGAGTCGCTGAATTAGGATTAATAATTACAGATCCACCACTAAATGTTGTAACTCCAGCAACGCTTACATTGTCTAAATTTGTATGTCCGTCAACATCTAAATCAAGAGGTAAAGCAACACCTGAGCTATTTGTTTGAAGGACAAGTTTATGGGATGCCATCTGCCCACTATACAATTCAATAGATGAACCCGTAAACTCTAATCCTTTCCATCCATTTTGATTTTTAACTATTAACCCATTTGATGCTAAATTTAATACATCAGACCCAGTTATCGCACTTATTGTTGGACCACTACCACTAGCTGATTTTAAATATAATACATTTGAAGTAATTGTTGTGACACCAGAGATGTTTACATTATCTAAGTTTGTATGACCATCTACGTCAATATCTTGGAAAGTTGCTATGCCAACATGAACCGCACCAGATGCTTGTGCCTGAATTTTTATATTACCATTCGGATCTTTAAGTGCAGATGCATCAACTGAGATACCACTTAACTGTGAACCGTCACCTCTAAATGATGCAGCAGTTACGATACCAGTGAATGTTGCCTGTCCATTTGTTTCGACTGTAACACCAGTTCCAACTTGGATGCCTTTGTCAGCAGTACGTATTTTTTCTGAACCAATATAATATAACGCAGAATGACCTGTAGGATTAAAGACAGCAGATGGATTACTATTATTCGGATCATTAATCCACACTTGATTAGTACCAATATATAAATTACCACTTCCGCTGTCTTTTATATAACTGTGATTACCATCGTGAAAAAGTTCTAATCCATCAAATGAGTATGCAGAACCACCGAGTAATAACTTATCATTGTCTAATAAATGAACATTATCATTATGTGTTGTTACACCTGCAATGCTTACATTATCTAAATTTGTATGTCCATCTACATCTAAATCATTATTAATACCAACAGTTCCACTTGAATTAATTGTTAATCTTGTATCGGATCCATCAGCGATAGAAAATGATCCACCTGTGATATTGCTGACAGTGAAATTTGCCTGACTATTTTGAAGTCTAAGAGTTGCAGAATTATTAGTTGAAGGATTTATTTTTATCTCTTTAAATCCAGTTCCTGTATTACTTAAAATCGAACCATCAAAAGTTAAGCCTGCTTCACCCTGTAATGTATTTGCAGTTCCAGTTCCAGTTATAAGATAGTTGTTTGTATTACTGTTTATTGTTGTCTGAGTGATACCTGTTAAGTTAGAACCATCACCATATAATGTGTCTGCATAAACGTTTCTCCATCTTGTTCCATTTATTCCTAAATCATAAGTGCTGTCTGCATAAGGAACCCAATGTCCACTACTGTTAAGTATAACTCTGGGTGTATCACCAGAATTAAATTGCATAGTTCCTTCAGCAGTTCCTACTACTGTTTTATTATCAGTTGCATCGTGTTGAAAATGTGCCTTACGAGTTCCGTTTTCGTCTAATTGAACTCCTCTATATCTACCTGTGCTATTAATTTTTAACTGACTAATAGAAGCACTACCACCCTCTATGTTTATATTAGAACCAGTGACAGTTGCAACACCAACGATGCTTACATTATCTAAATTTGTATGTCCATCTACATCTAAGTCAACGTTGATATCAACGTTACCCGCAAATGTTGATATACCACTAACTTCCATATCAAAGATGTTAGCACGTCCATTTACATCTAATAATTGTGTATCTGTCTTTCCATTAACAGCTATACCAATTCCAGTAGTCTCAAGTCTCTTGATATTATTGTAATATAATTCAACTGCAGTAGGTGTAAATGTGGCATATAACTTTGACTCATCTCCATTAGATACTCTCAAATTATTAGATCTTACTTTTAAATTACCAGTTCCACCATCATGAATGTATGAGTGATTACCATCATGATAAATTTCTAAATCTGCACTTCCCGCTACATTTCCAAATTGAGCTTTCTGAGAATCAGGTAAAAATATTCCACTTCTTGCTGTAACTAAACCAACTGAATCTATATTAGTTACATCTTCATAAGTTAATGTTCCACCAATTGATACATTTCCACTAAACGTGCCATCAACTGCAGTTAAATTTGTTATGTTTATACTTGGAGAACCAGATAAACCAGCTGCTGTTCCAGATGTATCTTGATTACCTGCAATATTTACGCCAGGTAAATCAATGTCAGACGTACCATCAAACGAAACACCACCAATATTTCTTGCTGTTTGAAGTGCAGTCGCAGTTCCAGCATTTCCTGATGCATTACCAGTTAGAGCACCTATGAAAGTTGTTGCAGTAACAACTCCAGCGATACTTACATTGTCTAAGTTTGTATGACCATCTACATCTAAATCTTCAGATATACTAACACCAGCAGCAGTGGTTTGTAACTTAGTATTACCCGAATGTTTAAGATATGCAGTTGTAGTATCAGTTTCAATTATTTCGACTCCACCTGCAGTTGTTAATCTATTATTATTTGATTGAAGAGTGTTATTTGTTATTCCATAAATGCTTATTGCTCCTACAGCAGTAATAAGAGTTGTATCTGCTGATGTAATACGTGAATAAGTACTATCATTACTAATTTTTAAACCTGGAGCAATCGTACTGCCACCAAATCTTGCTTCTACACCATTACCAAAAAATACAGTGCTTCCAATTCCAACAGTCGCTCCAACACCAATGATTACATCATCACTAA
>MDSW01070482.1_pt1 | contig 15693 bp, 11 predicted proteins | sample 811171 | NCBI WGS metagenome assembly MDSW01 (sample SAMN05326641, study PRJNA326480) | marine metagenome | isolation source: seawater | place: Atlantic Ocean: North West | collected 2012
CCACTCAGGACGCTGGGATTGGGATACTCTAAGAGGAGAAATTATGGAACACGGTATGCGCAACTCTCTGATGGTTGCTCCAATGCCAACAGCTTCCACTAGCCAAATTCTAGGAAACAACGAATGTTTTGAAGCATTCACTTCTAACCTATATGTTCGAAGAACACTTTCTGGTGAATTTATTGTTCTGAATAAGCACCTGGTTAGCGATCTAATCGAAAGAGGACTTTGGTCTTCAGATATGAAGGATGAAATCCTACGTCACAAAGGTAGCGTTCAAGCAATTGCTGCAATTCCTGAAGATTTGAAAGATTTGTACAAGACCACTTGGGAAATCAAGCAGAAGCATGTTATCGACATGGCAGCAGATCGTGGCGCATACATTGACCAGAGTCAATCATTAAACATCCACATGATCGATGCAAACCCTGCCAAGGTCACCTCCATGCACTTCTACGGCTGGAGAAAGGGATTGAAGACAGGAATGTACTATCTAAGAACGAAGGCTGCTGCAGATGCGATTCAATTCACAGTTGAGCAAAAGAAAGCAGAGGATGAAACCGTTGAGGGTCTAGCATCTCGTGCAGAAGCAACCAGCATGGAAGCAATCGCATGTTCTCTAGATACCCCTGATGACTGCTTAAGTTGTGGTTCATGAGCTAGTGTGTTTTTGGTGAACCAGTTTGGTATTGCTAAACATTTGGTCATTAGGCCATTTTATCCAGTGGGGATTCCTAGGACGTTTCCTATTACGCAATTGGTGGATTTTCTTCATACTTTCAATAGGCTGGGAAATATTGGAATTATATCTTCCATATGAGTTTGTTAAAGAAACATGGGATAACAAAATCTCTGATATTGTTGTGAATACTATCGGATTCCATCTTGGTAATAGACTGCGCTACGGTCCTGAAGAAATTTAATTTCATTCACTAGATGCACCTGATGAATGCCTTATGTGCGGCTCTTGAAGTCAGTACTTCTTGCCATCATCAATATTCACTCTTCGAATTATTGTTTGTGGAGTTCCTTCAAATTTTGAGTATTGTGTAGGAAATTGTTTCTTTGCAATTAACTTCTCAAACTTTTGCGAGATCTTTTCACCTCTTTTCCATGTGATGATACCATCAATCGATTCATTATCACCCAAGTGAGAAACCAATTCAGCAGTAATTTTCTCAAGTTCCCATTCTGCTTCCTTTAATTCTCTCTTCGATTTCAGATAGGATTGATGTGCAGTTTTCATTGCAGTTGTAACCGGTGCAATTGGGTTAGAGAGGTTCGCAGGAGATGGTTTTGCAGAATCATATGTTTTCTTCATTTGTTTAATCACATCATTCAATCCTGAATCAATCTTTGAAAGAGATAATTCACCATCTATTTTTGGAGCTTTAGGCAATATTTTTCTTTCTTCTTTGTAGCATTTATTGCGCTCAACATCGGAAGCTAATGATGCGAGAAAAGCCTCTTTATCAAAAGGTATATGTTCTGATGTGATAAGGTAGGCCATATTTTCGATTCCGTTATTTTGGCCGATTAAAATTTGGACATCCAACTTGGAAATTTGGTAAATCGCTTCTGCTTTTTTGTATCTCTCCCAAAGTTTGAGGTATTGGGAATGCAATTTATTGTGCGTAGAATTGGCAGGAATTGTATTTCCATTACTAACTGTTGACGCTTGCTTTTTCCATTCATCAAAAGATGGTCGTACTTTTTTATGTTCAGCGGCAAGTTTCTGAATTAATGGAGCGACATCCGACATTACAGTAGGAGTATCCATAATGAACCATTCACTGTTGACACAATTAGGTGCAAATCTGTAGTGGAGGAATTTTTCTAACGAACTCATCATATCTGTATAAAGTACAAATTCAGCAGTTTCTTGTCGCGGATTACCAGTTTGGTGTTCCTTCAATCGCTGTGCCGTGTCACGTGAAGTCTTCCCCAATTTCACATATGGACCTTGCTTTTGCGTTAGGAAATCAACTTCTCTGATACAATAAATTTCACCTTTGTCTATAGTTGGACATTCTAATCCCATATTTTTATCCATGAAGAAATTGTATATTTGCCTTTCAATTCCTTTGTATTGTTTCTTTGATGCGTAGAAAGGAAGTTGTGATCGTATAGTTTTCAGTTGCTATAGCGTTCAACTGCTCACTAGATGTGCCTAGTTACTGCCTAATGTGTGGCTCATGATTCATCTTCAGGCACCCAATCTGATGATACATCAAACAATTCAGCTACGCAGAATGGGCATTCCATTTTTCCATCTACATCTAGCATTTCTACTCCATGTTTTTGACATTTCATTCAAGTTCACCTACCTGTTTGTCTGATAGAAACTGATGTTTTGTCAAGGGCGTGGTCGCCATTTCAATCAACTGCTGAATCAGTTCCTCTGGAAAATCATCTGATTTTTCAACTATTTTGGCAGAATGAAGTGTGATAATTATGTGGCCATTATTAGCAATCAATTCGACTGCTGTTTCTTCATCATCCATATACTCCTCAAGGGACTTATCATGATCTGGATGATCATCCGGTAAGATCACTACCTCGGACCAAGATCCAAATCCTCCACTAATGACATGGTTTTTTTCCATCCACTCTTCAAACTCTAAACCAAATAAATCTGCCACGTGATCTTCGAACATGTAGTTAGAAAATATCTACAGTTACTTAAACCTTGCAAAAATTATTTTCTTAAGCGATATGAATCGCGTGACCCAAAGTTGCTAGTACAGCCTCATGAGTCATCTCAGTCATTGTTGGGTGTGCGTGGATTGTTCCAGCGATGTCTTCCAACAATGCTCCCATCTCGAGGGCTAAAGTCCACTCCCCAACCAATTCGCTGACATGGGTTCCAACTGCTTGTACTCCTAGGATTCTGTGATCATCTTCACGGGCAACGACTCTGACGAATCCGCCAGTCTTTTCTGCTTCTTGAGTTAGAGATCTTCCATTTGCTGCTAGAGGGAACTTTCCAGTTATTACCGGATGTCCTGCCTCTTTGGCCTCATCAGGAGACATTCCTACTGAGACAATTTCTGGTTCTGTGAATACGATTGCAGGAACTGCAACTGGATTGTAAGCACGATTTGTACCTGCGATGATTTCTGCAACCATCTCTCCTTGGAATGAAGCTACGTGTGCTAACATTTCACCCAAATCAGAAACATCACCAATTGCATAAACTCCCTTCATGTTGGTTTGACATTGGTCGTTAACCTTGACGAATCCACGCTCGTTTAGAGCAACTCCTGTAGGTGCAAGTCCTTCACTGCGTGGTCTGCGACCTACAGTGACCAGAACTTTGTCCGCTTCAACAGATTTCATCTTTGATTCATCGTCAGCATTATTCTTGTCAATGAAATTCAGTTTGAGTTTTCCGTTGTCAAGTTTCTCAACACCCTTTGCAAATACTCCGGTGTTAACCTTGACCTTGTTCTTCTTGAGGAATAATTCAAGAGGCCTGCGCAACTCTTTGTCGAAAATTGGTAGAACGCTATCCATTGCTTCTACAATTGTGACTTCAGTACCGAGCATGCGATGAACAATTCCTAGTTCAAGCCCGATGTATCCTCCACCTACTACAACAAGATGTTCTAACTTCTCGTCGATATCAAGTGCTTCTCTGCTAGAAATAACTCCATCACCATATTTCATGAATGGCAGTTCGATAGGAACGCTTCCGTTTGCTAGAACCACGTTTTCTGCCTCAATCTGAGTGTCTCCTACAACGACAGTCTTTGCATCCTTGAACTCAGCCCAGCCAGTGATTAATTCTGCACCTGAACTCTTCAAAAGGTGTTCAACGCCCTTGTTTAAGCGGTCAACAATGTCATCCTTCCATCCCTTTAGTGCAGCCATTTCAAGCTCAGCAGGTCCAGGAATTGAAATCCCCATATGTCCGCCTTTTTTAGCATGCTTTGCTAAATCATGGAATTTGTGAGCAGCGTGAATCATTGCTTTGGAAGGAATACATCCTCTGATTAAACAGGTTCCTCCAGCTCTTTCACCTTCGACAATGACGGTGTCCATGCCAAGTTGTGCTGATCTAATTGCAGCAACATATCCACCAGGGCCTGCTCCAATGACTAATACCTTGCACTTTCTAGTCTTCATTCAAATCATCCTCACATGAAGATTGTTGCTGGGTTTTCAAGCAGAGCCTTGAGCCTTTGAACGAGCATTGCTCCATCCCAGCCATCAACCACTCTGTGGTCCCAAGATGATGATAATCTCAGCATCTTTCGAATTACGATTTGTCCATTGCGAACAACAGGTGTATCGACTGCATTGTGAACACCTAGAATGCCAACTTCTGGTTTGTTGATAATTGGGGTTGCACCTAGGCCTCCCATCCTTCCAAGGCTCGTAATAGTGAACGTTGAACCAGTCAACTCATCGAGTCCAGCAGTTCCATCACGTGCAGATTGGCTAACTCTTTGCATCTCTGATGCGGATTGCCAGATATCTTGTGCTTCAACATGCTTTACGACAGGAACGTATAGTCCTCTATCGGTTTGAGTTGCAATTCCTAGGTGGACTGCATCGTGTCTGGTCACAACACCCTTGTCGTCATCGAAAAGGGCATTGCAAACTGGATTTTCTCCTAATGCCTTGACAAGTGCCTGCATAATGAATGGCAAGTATGTCAGTTTCGGCAGCCCTTCAGCGCGAGTAGAATTCAGATGTACTCTCAAATCCTCCAAATGGGTGATGTCTACTTCTTCGAAGTATGAGAAGTGAGGAATTGTAGTGTATGAAGCGGTCATACTCTCTGAAATCTTTCTGCGCAATCCAATTACAGGAACTTCGGTAGTTCCAGTTTTAGCAGTACGAGAAGGTCCCGCTGCTGCGACTGGACTTCCAGCTGCCTTCCACGAATCCAAATCTCCGTGGGTGATTCTTCCAGCAGGGCCACTTCCAGAAACTGTTGCCAGATCGATTCCGCTCTCGCGTGCACGCTGACGAACAGCAGGTGAAGCGAGCGGTCTAGCACCTGGTGCTGCTACAACTACAGGAGTTGGTGCAGGTGCAGGCTCAGGAACAGGTGCTTGCTTTTCTTCAACTGGTTCAGGTTCTTGGGCAGGTGTCTCTTCGACAACTTCCTCTACAGGTTCAGGTGCTTCTTCAACAGGAGTTCCTTCACCGTCGGTTTCGAATTCGATACAAACTTGCCCTACTGCAAGAATTGTTCCTGGTTCGCCCACAATTGATTTTACAACACCGTCGGTAGGTGATGGAATCTCAACAGTTGCTTTATCGGTCATCACAGATAGAATAGGGTCGTCTTCTTTGACAGTATCTCCAACTGAAACCATCCATTCAACGACTTCTCCTTCTACAACTCCTTCTCCTATGTCTGGCAGCTTAAATGCAAATATTCCCATGTTTATGCCTCCTGTGTTTTCTTTATAGCGTCTGCAATTCTCTGTGGGCTTGGCAGGTAATCCCACTCAGTTGTGTGAGGGAATGGTGTGTCCCAGCCTGTTACTCTGATAATTGGCGATTCAAGATGCCAGAAGCACCTCTCTTGAATTGAAGCGCTCATTTCTGCTCCGAAGCCACTTGTCTTTGGAGCTTCGTGAACAATAACACAACGCCCTGTTTTCTTTACCGAATTGACCACAGTATCTCTGTCCCATGGCAGTAGAGTTTGCAAATCAATCAATTCAGCATTAATTCCGCTGTTCTTGATTCCTTGCTCTGCAACATGAACCATCGCACCCCAAGCAATTACAGTACAAGCATCCCCTTCCATCACGATATCGGCTTGCTCTAGAGGAATGGAATAGTGACCTTCGGGAACATCAGCCTTGGCATGGCCTTTCCAAGTAGGAACATTGTGAGGGTCTCCATAAAATGGGCCTCTGTAACATCTCTTAGGTTCAAAGAAAATCACAGGATCGTTACATTCGATTGCGCTGGTAAGCAATCCCTTTGCATTATTTGGATTAGAACAGTATACAACCTTCAATCCAGGTGTGTGAGTAAACTGTGATTCAGGACTTTGTGAGTGATGGTGTCCACCCTTAATTCCTCCACCTGCAGGAGTTCTAATTGTAACCGGTGCTGAGAACTCGCCTCCAGAGCGATGTCGCAATTTTGCGATTTCATTTACGATTTGGTCGTATGCAGGGAAAATATAGTCGGCGAATTGGATTTCAGCTACTGGCCTCAAACCATTCAGACCCATTCCAAATGCTATTGCAGCGATTCCGCCTTCTGCAAGTGGTGCATCGAAAACTCTGTGTGCACCATGCTTGGATTGTAGCCCGTCAGTTACACGGAAAACTCCTCCAAAGTAACCTACGTCTTCTCCAAAGATTACTACATTGTCATGCACTTCTAGCATGTTATCTAAGGCACTGTTAAGTGATTCAATCATGTTCATTTCTGTCATAACATCACCTTCCAAGTTCCTCTCTTTGTTCTTGAACATGCCAAGGAACTTCTTCGTAAACCTCTGTAAATATTGTAGATGCTGGCGGGAATGGACCATTTGCCAAATCCCCATATGTGCATGCTTCTTTGTAAGCAGCCATAACTTCTGAATCTATTTTTTCAGTAAGTTCTGCATTCTTTTCTTCTGACCAAGCTCCTATGCTGATCAAATGTTTCTTTAGGCGTTCAACCGGATCTCCGCCAGGCCAGCAATTGAATTCATCACCTGGACGGTAACGGCTAGGGTCATCAGAAGAGGAGTGCGCTCCTGCGCGGTAAGTGTAAACTTCGATGTATGTGGCACCTTTACCTGCTCTTGCCCTCTCACGTGCCCACTTTGTGACCGAATACAGTGCAAGGAAGTCGTTTCCATCAACACGTAGTGAAGGAATGTCGTAAGACAAACCTCTGGCGGCAAAATTTACTCCTCCTGTTGCCAAATTTCTGTGCGTCGAAATTGCCCATTGGTTGTTGACTACATTGAGAATAACTGGTGGTTTGAATACTGATGCAAAGTTTAGACCGTAGTGGAAATCACCTTGCGCACTTGTTCCATCACCTAGCCAAGTAATCGTAGCCTGGTCATCACCCTTGTAAGCGGATGCCATTGCAACTCCTACTGCTTGACTGAATTGAGTCCCTACTGGACTGGAAATTGAAATGAAATAACCTTCTTTCCAAGAATAGTGTACTGGCATTTGCCTTCCACGGATATTGTCTTCTGTGTTACCAATACAGTGACAAATCATGCTTACCATGTCACGGCCTCTGACGAACTGTGCACCAGGTTGCCTGTAAGATGGGAAAATCCAATCAGTATCATCTAATGCCATAGTCTGTGCGATTGCGATCGCCTCTTCTCCGAAAGACCGCATATAGAAAGACAACTTTCCTGTTCTTTGCATCTTGAGCATTCTATCATCAAAAATTCTCAGACGCATCATCATTTCAAGACCACGAATCAATTCTTCAGCGTCTAATTCAGGATTCCATTCTCCCGATGCAGAATCATCATCTCCGAGTACGCGAATCAAACCATAAGCGTGGTCGTGAGTTTCTGGGGCTGTGCAGGTAGCAGGGTCTGGCCTAGAAAGATCACCAGGTTGTTCTTCCCATGTGCCTCCAAAATCGGCTTCATCGCCGGGTCTGAATGGTGCAGTGGGTACAGTATATGCTTCCATAGACCCCTTCTTATTCCCCGACATGATTCGCTCACTCCTTGTCCGTTCTAAGCCTTACCGATGCTCTGGCTAAAAGTTCTCCAGCACGATATGATGACCTAACTAATGGCCCGCAAGCCCATCCTAGGAATCCCATTTCTTCGATCTGTAAACTCCATTCATCATATCTAGATGGTTCAGGGAACCTATCAACAGATAGGTGCTTAGGGCTTGGTGCTAGGTATTGTCCAATGGTTACAAGGTCCACTTTGGCATCTCTAAGCAATTGTAGAGCCTCTGTAATTTCTTCATCAGTTTCTCCAAGTCCAACCATTATTGATGATTTGGTTAGAATGTCAGGACGCAATCTTTTGGCTTCTTTCAAAATCCCAATAGACTGTTCAAATGTTGCTCTGTGGTCTCTAACCTTGGAATCTAATCTAGGAACACATTCTACATTATGAGCAAATACTTCCAATTCTAAACCATTCAATAGGTCGGCCAAATCTTGGTGATCTCCAGCTAAATCGCTGCATAGTAGTTCAAGAGTTACTTCTGGAGTTCTCTCTCGAACCGCTTCGAGGCACTTTCTGTAATGTCCTGCGCCACTATCTGGTAAGTCATCACGATTAACTACAGTGATTACAGCATGATTTAGGCCCATTTTAGCAATAGCGTCTGCAAGATTGTTTGGCTCGTTCTCATCTAGAGGAGGTGGAGTTTTGATTGAACCTACTGCACAAAAACGACAACCACGGGTGCACTCTTGGCCCGCAACCATGAAGGTTGCATCCTTCGCAGCCCAGCATTCATGGATATTAGGACAGCGAGCTTCTTGGCAAACTGTGTGAAGCATATTGTCTGTCACAGTATCCTTGGTTTCCTTGAATCTCTGCTGTAATTCACCAGATGGTAGGCGTGTCCTAAACCAATCTGGCAAGCGGGGGCGAGTCTTTGCCATGTTCAGTTTCTTGACCGCCAAACCTACTCCCCCTTAGTCATCCCGAAGGGATGGGGTGCAAAAAGAGTCGCTATGGGGGTTTACGAGGTTTCAAGGGCAAACTAGCCTAGGGGCACCTATGCGAGTAGCAGTTGTTACTGGAGGTGCACGAAGAATTGGTGCTACAATAGTCAACTCATTAATTGATGATGGATGGGCTGTGATTGTTCATTGTAACCGGTCACTTACTCAGGCCAGGCAATTGATTCAGCGCGGCAGGGGGGCGATAGTGAGTGGAGATTTATCGAATGATGAAGATTTGTTCAGAATCATTGAAGAAATCCACGATCACGAATTAGTTACAGAAGCAGGAGGAATAGATTTACTTGTTCACAACGCTTCAATCTATAATCAAGAAGATTTCTCTACAGTTACCCCACAAGAGTTGCGTCGTTTCTCATCAATTCACTTAGATGCACCATTCTTCTTAACTCAGGGTTTAGTGCCTAAATTGAAGGCCAAAAAAGGGTCTGTAATTGGGATGGTAGATACTAGTTGGAATCATGCATGGGAGGAGTTGGCTCACTATACTTCTACCAAGGCTGCCCTGCGACAATTGTTAGTCAATTTGGCTGGAGAATTAGCTCCTGAGATTAGAGTGAACGGTATCGCACCAGGGGCAATTTTAGCAGCCGCTTGGGAAAAGGAGAGATTTGAAGAAGTTATCAAGCGAGTACCTCTTGGCCGTGCTGGTAAACCCGAAGATATTGCACATGCTGTCAAATTTCTTTCTGAAGCCGATTACATTACCGGATTCATACTCCCGGTAGACGGCGGCTGGTCACTTACATGATTGGTGCGGGGGGTGAGATTTGAACTCACGAACCCATCGAGACCGGATCTTAAGCCCGGCGCCTTTGACCACTCGGCAACCCCCGCTCAGACCTCGGGCATCGCTCGGAACTAATGAATGAGTCGGGAAAAATCTAATTTTGCAAATATTTGTGAACATATTAGATGTAGAGTTATATGCTATTGCACTCTATTCGAGTTCATGGGTAAGGCTACCCCGATAGTAATGTCCATCGTAGTTGTTTTTTCGGTTTTGGGTTACATTTCTCTAGATTCAAACTCAAGTGAATCGAATGAAGATTATTTCATCTGTGAAAACGGTGAAAAGATTTCGTCAGAATTACAGAATAATGGTTTTGAAGATTGTTCTGACAGTTCGGATGAAGATGTGATAGATCATTCCAAGCACCTTCATGCAGACCCTATTTTAGAGGCAATTTTAGTTGAGATTGAAGGTGAACAATTCGTTACTGGTAACGTGATTCATGACCATCCAATGGAGATAAGAATCAATTGGGTAATGCAATCTGCTGACGGAAATTCTAGTGGCGATAATTTAGCAACAGATATGAACGGGGCTTGGATATTTGATATCGATGTAGAGGATCGAAGTGAAAACATTTCGATTACATTTAGAGCGCACAATCTTCCTGAAGACACATGGTCTGATAACCTTACAATATTGGTGACAGCAGAACCAGTAGATGGTTGCACGGATAGTACTGCAAATAATTTCGATTCAAATGCAACCAATGATGATGGTAGTTGTGATTATGACGAAGATGATGACGGAGTTTTAGATTCAGATGAAGTTGCAGGTTGTACTGATGAATCTGCGAATAATTACAATACAGAAGCTACAGATGATGATGGAAGTTGTCAATATGACCAAAACTCAAACAATACGGGCGAGAATAATCCTCCTAATTGCGATGTTGGAAATAATTTGACATCTGATGTCAATCAATTGGTATATCTTGATGCAAGTAATTCCAATGATGCAGATGGCGACACTCTCCAAAATCCATCCTGGCAAATAATTGATGCACCAGAGAATTCTACAGTTCAGATTACTAACCCTTCTAGCATAACAGCAGAATTTACCCCCGATGTGATTGGAGATTTTACTTTCGAGTTTTACATTGATGATGGTGAAGATTTCTGTAAGGAGACACTTGTTCTGACTGCAGTAATCACAGTTCCAGAAATCACGCCTTACACCGTTTCACAATCTCTTACTAACGGGACACAAATGAGCGATATCACATTCTCAAGTATTGGTGGACACATTGTATCTATGGAAATACACCCTGAATTGCCTAACGGCCTATCATTCGATGATCAATCTGGAAGGATTAGTGGTACTCCTCTCGAAGTTATCCCTGAAACTACATTCACTGTATTCGCCAATAATTCTGCAGGTTCAGGCACTGCTAGCGTCATATTGAGTGTGATTGATGTGGGCTATGATGCAACAGATTTAGCTCAATTTTGGTTGGACTTCTTCCAATGCCAATCAAGCGATGATAGACCATTTGTTGACGATCTTACAACCTCAAATACAGAAAATCATCAGTGCGAGGTATCTATAACCCTAAATGAAACACACTTGATAATCACTACAAATGGACTTCCGAATCACGATTTCGAATCAACCTTAGCATGTTCTGGCGGAGGTAATTGTGCTACGGCTCAGTCATACACGTGGTCAATCCCTAGGAGTCCAGTCAACGATACCTCGGGTGGCCATGATAGTACAAATTGCCCCGAAGCCAATGGTGACAAAGAATGCGCACCAGATAGAGGAGCAGTTGCCGTTTCGATTAATGGAGTCCCCATCTATGGCCCTGAAGATGGACCTGGTGGCGATGCAGTTGCTGCAGAGCATGGAGCATACAACGAAGATCGACAACCGATTGAACTAGGAATTTGCCATGGCCATGCTGCGCAAGGTGGAACATATCACTACCATGCAGATGGTAATTGTATGCATTGGCACCCTGCAGAAGGTGAGTCTATAGAAAATGATTATGATGAATCTACCATTCAGGCAGTCGCTCAAAATACCTATGACGGTAATCATTCGAAGGTGATTGGAGTTGCATTTGATGGCTATCCAATTTACGGGTTTTGGGGATATGATGAACAAATGAATATCGTTGAAATGAAAAGCTCATACGAATTAAAAGACGGAGAAACAGGATACAATGGAATTGATGATTACAAGTACACCGAAGGTCTTGGTCATCTCGATCAATGCAACGGTCATTTCGGGCCGACTCCTGAATTCCCACAGGGAATTTATCACTACCACAGTACCATGCAAAATGGAGATGGAGACATGGGATTCCCTTACTTCCTGATCTGCTACCACGGTGAGGCCGACATGTCCAGTGATGCAGGGGCTGGCCAAGGTGGTGGCGGTGGTGGAAATTGTGACGGTTATGGCGAGACATGGGGGCCGGGAATTGGTCCTCCTCCGCCAGGTTGTGGCGGTCAAGGTGCACAATCCGAAATTATTCATATTTCCACCTCGAGTTTCGACCCTATGGCCTTGATAATTATCGGGCTATGCTTGGCAACGGCTTGGTCGCTTCGGCGAAATAGAAATCACCCGTAGGGTGACTTCCTAAGGACACAATGTATGCAAAACGGTTTAACCCCCGGGAGCAGACGGATATTCGGTGCGCATGCTAAATTCTCGAGTTGTTCCTGTTCTCGTGCTTCTATTGTTGCTATCTTCCGGCCTTCCTGCTGTGGAATTCGAAACCTTGGAAGATGAAGTACAAACAAAGCATGTTCCAGCCAATCTCCAGAATTACAATTTGTACCTAGATGAACCAGGAACTTCTGGGGGAGACGGTGCCATAACTACTACTGAACCAGATGGTTCCAACAAGATATCAAGCATCCTTTCCGGGGTTGAATTCCGCTCAGATGATCTAATCGGAGATATCATGCTTTACGGAGAAGGAAGCGCTTCTGAAGTTAAGTTGTACGTATATCTCAAGTTCAAAGGTCAAGAAGGTTCTAACGCCGATTTGACTTACACACTCAACTCTGTGGGAGGGCCCACATATACAGTCCAAGAACAGTTGACTTCGCCTTGTCAAGATAGCGTTTTACCCGGAAGTTCAGGTTGTGCTTGGACAATAAATGAAATTGCCTTTGACGTTCCTGAAGATGGTTTCCTTGTCGAAAAGGGATCACAATTAAGATTGCAAATTGATGGTTCTGCATCATGTGAGGGCCAAGGCGGAATAGGTCAAGGTGGCGATTGTGATGTTGAGATTCAATATGGTGATTTAGAAAGCACAAACAGTTATTCTAGACTGACTGTAAAGGCAAATGCACTAGCAGATTCCAGCGTTAAGGTTCACGCTCCTGGTGGAATTTGGTCAGATGCAGAACAGTTAGAGTGGTCTCCTAACCACAGGCCAGATTTCAGAACAATTCAGTTTTCAGTCGACGTAAGAGACGCATTTGGAAGAGATGACATCAATTCAGTTAATCTCGTCCTATCTACGCCTTCTGGTACAAATTCAGTATTCGACAAAGAATTCGAAGACGATGATCTGAGATTAGACAACAATGGTCTAGTGGGGAATTACACTTGGACTTATGATGCAGGTATGCAATCTGGGCACTACAATTTGTCACTTGAAATTACAGATGTACAAGGGCATGTTGTAGTTTACAGGCATGTTGGAATAGATTTCATGGAATATGGAATGTATCTCTCTCTTCCTGTCGATCAACCGGATAGCGTCCTTATCGCGCCAGGTCAAGTCAGTAGCGTAGAATTCATGGTTGAGCATACAGGTTCGGCAGGGATCCAAATGGATGTTGAATTTGAATTGTTCACCTCACTTCCTTCTTCATGGTCGGACCCAATATGGGACCAACCTGCTGGTTATTCCTTAGCAGGCGGAGGTTCGTTCAAGATAGCTACACTATCGATAGAAACTCCAGACGGAGACTTGTCGACTGCTCCTGAACGTATCGAGGTCTGGGCAAGAGGATTTGTCGATAATGCTGATAATGTCAGAGAAGAAGTAGTAATCGAGAAGATAGTTCTTGATGTCGAAGAAGTCGGCGTATTTGCGCCACCAAGATTGAACGTGTTCGAAGATGAAGAACATCAAATCCAGATTGCAGATTCCAACCGGCCTGAGGCTTTTGATGAGACACTTTCACATTACATTGATTCTGATATGGCTCAATCAGGGGAGCCATTTTACATCGACCTATTCAACGCTGGATTTGATACTGACACTTACAGACTGAAGGTAGATGAAACGCCTAGTTCAAGTTGGTCTTACTCATTCATTGACAATGATACTGGAAACGAGTTAACTACAGAAGGGCCATACGCAATCACTCCAGATATTGGTTCGCATGAAACGATGTCTTTGATGATGAAGATTTACCCCCCTACTAACCGAGATGATGTAGATATTGGGCTGTTCACAATCGTCTGTTTCAGTGCAGGTGATGACCAACTCAGCTCTTCAGTTTCGTTTACAGTTCACAGGACCTTTGGCATATTAGCCGAAGTTATTGCTGATTCAGATGGTCAAGAAATCGGTAGTGTTGGACCAGTAAATCCTGGGTCTACTGTCAGCTTTGACATCAGAATTACCGACAGTAGCGATGGCGTTGGAGAGAACACATGGAGGATTATTTCTCCAGGCAAACTAAACAAGAACACTGACTCAGATACCGGAGATCCTTCTTACGGAACTTGGGATTATTCAATCACTGATAGTAGCGGGCAAGATGTTGTAGCAATTCAGTTATCTTCTGGCGAAGATGGAGATATCGAAGTTGAGATTGATATGCGAGACCAAGTTTTGGCAGGAAACCATACTTTGTATCTGCGAGTGACAGAAGAGGTATCAGAAGGGGACCCTAGATACTTCGATTTACCACTTGAGATTCAAGTCAAGGAAGAGGTCTTGCCCGGTAGAATTTTTGTTCAAAGAGTCACAGAACTGACACCATTTTTGCCCAATGCTGAGCAAAGCTATGAGTTCAGTGTTGAGAATTCAAACAACGTTGTTCTGGATGTGATTATTTCTGCACAATCCCTTCCTTCAGGATGGTCTGCAGGATTTACTACCAGCGGTTCAACCCAACAAGGAAACACAATTCTCTTGGAAATTGGGCCATTCTCTACCAGCGAGTTTACAATGATACTTACTGCTCCTGATGATGTTGTCGCAGGTAAAGAAGCAGTGGTAGTGTTATCTGTTGAGCCCGTAGATAGCGAAATTAGTACGGTTCAGTTGAAGCAGACTCCTCAATTCAAATTCACGACTTCGTGTGAAGGTATGGATTGTATCATAAACGCTGCATTGGACTTTGAAAATCCACAGACTCTAGGGCTTTATGTCGGTATACTGTTGGTAGTATTCTTGGCTGTTTACCGTAGAGGACAAACCTCTGCAAGAGAGAATGCATTAGTCGAACAAGAAGATATGCAGTTTGAATCTATGGCAGAAGAAATCAAGGATATTCCAGATGTTGTAATGAGTGATGAAGATCTCGATGACGACCTAGAATTGTTAGAGGATTTAGAAGATCTTTGAGCCTAGAAACTCCTGATTTTCTCCCCGTAGGGGAGATTTCCAATCAAATATTGTATGAACAATGTTCCATTTCCCTTAATAGCCTTTGAGTGAACCGATACTCTGGTGTTAGCCGTGCGTATGTCCTCCATCCAATCCTCAGCGCGACCAAAACTGCTCAGAGAAATCGATAATCATAAGGTCAAGTCAATGGGACTTGCACTGCTTATGTTGTTATCTACAATTGCTTCTATCGAGTTTGTTTCTTTCACTGCTCTAGCCTCTACAGACCAAGATGGAGACGGTCTGACATATGGTCTTGAGTACCTCATTAACACCCAACCAAATGATTGGGATTCTGACAATGACCAACTCCCTGATGGATGGGAATGGCAGTATGGATTAGACCCTCTTTCAGCATCAAATGATGACGGTGCAATAGGGGACCCCGATGGAGATGGATTCTCAAATTTGCAGGAGTACAACTATGGCCAACCCTCGAATTGGGACCTTTCTTCAACCGGCTCGGTTTTGGATAACGGAGTTTGGTGGAACGGAACAGTTCCAGTCAACAACTGGGACGAAGAAAATGCAATGCAATACAATCAGCTAGGTTGTGGAGATGCTGGTTCCGATGGAACTGGAAGCGTAATTTTGTGTGATGAAGACCCAGTTGGCAACATATGCACAGATGGATTTGACAATGACAAGGATGGAA
>MDSW01176341.1_pt1 | contig 15693 bp, 13 predicted proteins | sample 811171 | NCBI WGS metagenome assembly MDSW01 (sample SAMN05326641, study PRJNA326480) | marine metagenome | isolation source: seawater | place: Atlantic Ocean: North West | collected 2012
GACGTTACGGGCCAATTTATAAATGCAAATCAAAAATTTGCACTTGCAGCTTAATTAACTTAGTTAATTAAGTTACGGGGTCTGGGGCACCTGGCAACAGAACGCCCCTGAATATTAGTGTAAAATTAATTAATTCAAAATTTTTTTTTGATATTTAAAGTTTGTAAATTTTTTTTAATTTGTTTTTAATTTCAATATCTTTAGTTCTATTAATTATATCGAATAAAATAAGCTTAAGGGTGTCTTTGTAATGTTTATAATTTTTTTCGTTCCCTATATTAGAAAACCTCATGTCTGATAGTTTTATGTTGGTTTCTTTAATGGTATTATCAATATAAATATTAGCTTCACCTCTATGAATAAAAACTTTTTCAATTAAAAAATTTTTATCTTTTTTTTTTGGAGGCCATACTTTATCAGGCATGTTTTCATTTATTTTTTCAGCAATGCCTATATTATCCTCAAAAGATACATTTTCAGAAAGTCCTTTTCTTTTTTGTATTAAATTTAGATAAAAAGATGGTTCATCAATTTTTAAACTTTTTATTATGACTAAATCATCTTTTAAAAGCGATCCAATATCAACAGAAATTTGTATTTTTTTTGACTTGAAAAGATAATCGTTTTTAAATTTTTCTTCGTTTAATATTTTCAAATCTAAAATAATTAATGAATTAGGATAATCAATTTTTACACGTTTGTAAGTTACTTCTTTGTCAACCCACTTTGAAAATTTGTTAGTATAATAAAAGGTAATTATTGGTTTATTAAATATTATCAAAATTAAGATTAATGTTAAAATTATCTTAAATGGCTTACTCATATGATTTTGCTATATTAAAAAATTACTTTTTTGAGACTATTGCTACAAATTTTCTTGTATTTTCTATACAATTGTCTTTGGCGTCCAATCTTTTATATATCAATTTAAAGTCAATTAAATTCTGTTTTTTTAATTCTTTTAATGTTTCATAAGTAGCGATTGAACTATACATTACATCTGAATTACTTTGATTTAATTTTAAATAGACATCATCACACAAAATTAAACCATTTTCTTTTAAAATATGAAGAGAATTAATAATATCAATACAAACCACTGGGTATCCATGAGCACCATCAATCCAAATTAAATCATAATTTTTTTTATAATTTAATAATTTTAATGAGTTAAGGGGATAAAAATTAATATTTTTATTTTTAGATAAAATAATATTCCTGTCTTGAATAAATTGATTAATATTATCTTTCCTATTGTAAAAATTTACAAAGTCATCGTCAGTTTCAGATAAGTCAATAGTATCAATGTTAGAATTAGGAAACAAATTAGATAATAATAAAGAATTAAAACCATCAAAGGTACCTATTTCTAATATATCAGAAAATGATTTATTTTTACTTAAAGAAAGGCTTGAAAAAATAATCTCGTGTTCTGAACTCATCCCACTATCTCTTAATTTAAAATCAAGATCCTTTTTTGCAGATATTAACTTTTTAATTCCTTTTAGTCTATTTAATCCAAAATGTTCAAATATTTTATTTTGTTCTTCCTCAAATAAATTTTGATTATAATTTTTGTAACTAAAGTAATAGTTTAATTTATCTAATATTTTTTTTGGTATTTTATGAGGTCTTACTAAATTATTGATTATTTTCATAAACAAGTTATTCATAAATTTAATTTAGCATATTAAGTATAACTAAAATAGAAATATAAGATCAATACACGACATAAAAAAGTTTAATTCTCAATTAAATTAAGTCTTTTAAGATTTTTATTTATATTTTTGACATTTTTAAAATTTAATTTAATTAATCGTGAAATTTTCTCCAATGAATTTGTGCCATCGGAGTATTGTAAAAAATTTTTATAATTTTTAATAAAATCTTTGTTATTATTTTTAATGGATAAATGTGGATATAGTTTTCTTTTAATAAATTGTGGTTCACATAAAACTTTATATTTTGGATAAATGGTGTCCTGTAGAATTTCAATTGCTTTTTTTGCAACTTTGAAACCACCTGTTAAGCCTTTTAAAGTTACCACATTAAAGTTGTCTAAAGAGGTATGATACTCTGGATATTCATGATATTTCGTTCTGAAAATAGATGTAATTTTTAAGTCCATGCCAGGGGAATTATATTGTCTTTCATCTGATCCTCTTCGTAAAAAAGAATATATTTTATATTTATTTATCTTAAGTTTTTTGTAAGCTTTTAATAAAGCCTCATCAGATGGAGAATTTTCATATTTGGATAACATACAAGAGTGTTGTCTGTTGTCTCCTATGCAAGACAAATTATATCCACCTATTACATGCTCTTTTAAGTGTGAAACATTTTTACTCAGATAAACTATTGAACCTATTGTTTCGGGAATAAACAAAAATCTTACAGTTTTACTTAATCTTTTTTTTTTAAAGTAATTGATTAAACCCATTGAAACAATTGGACCTGAGAGTTCATTGTTGGCCATTGAAGGGTGACAAATATAAGTTGATATTAATATTTCTTTTTTAGATTTACCTTTTAGAATTAATTCTCCATAAGTTAAGTTGCCATTTTTTTTAAAGTTTGATTTAATCACTATTTTAAATTTATCATTGGATGAGTATTGTTTATTAATATGTTTAAAATGGTTATAGGAAATACAAAACCCCCAATCTCTTGTATAAAAAGATGTTACATATGGCACGGCATTAGCTTGTTTTTTTAAGAAATAAATTTTTTTTAAAAGATCCTTTTTTTTTAAAATTTTATTAATAGGGATTGAATAACCAACCAAATGTAAGTTTAGTTTTTTAAAATCAATAATTTTTTTACCATTTTTATCTAAGACATAAGCATCTTCTACATTCCACTCTGGGGGTATTTTCCAATCAAAGGCCTTTGTTCCACATTTACTTTGTTTTATTTTAAGTTTTGGATGTTCTTTTTTTATTATCTTTAAAGTTTTAAGAATACCTTTTCCTGTTAGACTCCTATTTATTGGAAATAAGATGTTTTTGCCGATATTATAATATTTTTTTATCACAAAATTTAAATTATCTATTTATAATCATTAATTATATTAAACTGAACAAGAATTCTATTTCAAAAATTATTGATTTCTCATATAAATAACTACTAAATATTATGAAAAAAAATATACACATTATTGACAACTTTTTTGATAATGAGACTTTTTCTAGGCTTGCAGAGCTTAAATTAGATGATGTGAAAGCTAATGCGGTTAAAGTTTATCATAATAAGGTTTTTAAAGACGAAACTAATCTTTCATGTATCGATGAAAATTTAATAAAAAAGATCCATCAAAATTACCATTCAAAATTATTTAGATTGCTTCAAGAAATAAGTATGGAAAAATCAAAAATTTATGACTATTCTGATTTAACCATTATCAAAACCGGCAAAGATTATAAATTTCCAATTCACGACGATACACCCAACAAACTTTTAAGTGGAGTAATTTATCTTTATCCCACAAATAACTCTGGAACTATCTTTTATAAAAATAAAAAAGGTGATGAGAAAGAAATGATAGAGTGGAAACAAAATAGAGGAGTATTCTTTTCGAGGACTGAAAGAGAAACCTGGCACTCTTACGAAGGTGATGGAATTTCAAATCGCGTGGCTCTCGTTTATAATTTGATGACAAATAATATAAAAAAAGTTTTTGAAATTGAAGGAAGAAATTATTTTCTTGGTAATTTAAGATGGAAATTAAATCCATATTTATATCGTTATTTAAATTTCTATATCTAAAATATATAGAATGATAAAAAAAAATATAAAAAAAATATTTAATTTATTTGGTTTAGACATAATTAAAAAAAAAAATTTTGTTCAATTAGAGGAATTACTAAAAAAAAATTTACAAAAAAATCCCGTAATTTTTGATGTTGGTGCTAATAATGGACAAACAATTGAAAAGTATTCTAAAATTTTTGAAAATCCAACGATCCATTCTTTCGAGCCTAATAGGGACAGCTTTGAGAAAACAAAATCAAAATTTTTAAAAAAAAAAAATATTTTTGTAAATAATTTGGGATTAGGAGAAAAAAAGGAAGAAAAGGAATTTAATATTACCGCAAAATCTTCAAATTCTTCATTTTTAAATATTAATCCAAATACAAAATGGTTAAGAAAAAGAAGTGAGCAACATAATACTTCGATGAAAGGGTATGTTGTCGAAAAAAAAATGGTTCAAATTGATACACTTGATAATTATGTAAGTGAAAACCAAATTCATAAAATAGATTTATTAAAAATTGATACTCAAGGTTATGAAGATAAAGTACTCAAAGGCAGTTTGGAAACTATAAAAAAAAACAAAATAGGAATCATTCTTACTGAAATAATGTTTGATGATGTTTATGATAAATATTTCTCTTTCAGTGATCTAGAACAGTTTTTAATACCTTGGAACTTTAGAATGGTCGGTATAGAGTTATCTAACAATAATTTATTTACAGGTTTAGTTTTTTTTGCTGATGTAATGTATTTTAATAAAAATATTTATAAAATTTAAAAAATGTATTTATCTATAAGATAAATTACTATTCCTACTGCTATTCCTAAAAGGATCCAATGGTAGTTATTTTTCATCAAGCCACAAATTTACTTAAGTCTGGTTTAAAATACTTAGGACCTTTCATAACTTTACCTTTATTATCGTAAATTGGTCTTCCATTATTGTCTAATTTACTCATGTTTGATTTTTGTACTTCCTCAAAGCATTTATCTAAATCTATTCCAAAGGAATGTCCTGCGCCGTATGTAACATATAAAATATCAGTTAATGCATCAGCAACTTCCTTAATGTCTTTATTTTGAATTGCAGCTCTGAACTCTTCAAGCTCCTCTTTAATTAAGTCATATCTCAAAGATGTAATTTTTTCGCTTGGAAATTCAGCTTTTTCTTTGATTTCTTGTCCAAAAGTTTCCATAAATTTTCTTACTTTGTTAAAATTTGTCATGCTAATCCCTTTATAATTTATAATTTATTTATAAAAGTGTATTATACCAGTGAATCGATAATGAAATACAGAATAGAATTTGATAGTATAGGAAAAATTAAAGTGCCTGGTGATAAGTACTGGGGTGCATCTACTGAAAGATCAAATAAATACTTTAATATTGGTGACTTTCTTGTAAGACCATTGGTTATTCACTCGATTGGGATTATAAAAAAAGCAGCTGCAATTGTGAATACAAAAAATAAAGATTTACACCCAAAACTTTGTAAATATATAATTAAAGCTGCTAATGAAGTTATTCAAGGAAAACTAGATCATCACTTTCCTCTAAAAGTTTGGCAAACCGGTTCTGGTACACAAACAAATATGAATGTGAACGAGGTAATTGCTAATAGAGCAATTCAATTAATGGGTGGAAAAATGGGATCAAAAAAACCTATACATCCAAATGACCATGTAAATAAGTCACAATCAACTAATGATGTATTTCCCACAGCAATGCATATTGCAATAGCGATTAAAACAAAAGATAAGCTGCTTCCATCTCTAAAGATATTAGAAAAAGAATTAGCGAAAAAATCAAATGAATTTAAAAATATTGTGAAAGTTGGAAGAACACATCTACAAGATGCAACCCCTCTAACTTTAGGTCAAGAATTCTCAGGTTATCATAGTCAACTGAAAAAGTGTATTATTAGAATTGAAACTGCTTTAAAAGAAATTTATAACTTAGCTCAAGGTGGAACTGCGGTTGGAACTGGATTAAACACAAAAAAAAATTTTGATAAAAAGATTATTAAAGAAATAAGTAAAATTACGAAAATTCCTTTTAAGCCCGCAACTAATAAATTCGCTGCTTTAGCTGCACATGATGAAATAGTCAACTTCTCAGGAACTCTTAATACTACCGCAGTTTGTTTAATGAAAATAGCGAATGATATAAGATTTCTTGGATCTGGACCTAGGGCTGGTTATGGAGAGTTAATTCTACCCTCCAATGAGCCCGGCTCATCGATAATGCCCGGAAAAGTGAATCCTACGCAATCAGAGGCAGTCACTATGGTTTGTGTAAAAGTAATTGGCAATCATAATGGTATCACAATGGCAGGTTCGCATGGTCACTTTGAGTTGAATGTTTTTAAACCTTTAATAATACATAATATTTTACAATCTATAGAGATAATGAGCGACTCTTCAAAAACTTTTGCCTTGTACTGTGTTAAAGGAATAAAAGCAGATAAAAGGAGAATTAAAAATCTTTTAGATAATTCTTTAATGATGGTCACTGCATTAGCTCCAAAAATTGGTTACGATCAAGCAGCTAACATTGCAAAAAAGGCACATAAAAATGGTACTACTCTTAAGCATGAAATTCTTAAAGCAGGTTTAATTAAAGAGAGAGAATATAATAAAATAATGAATCCTTTAAAAATGACAAAACCAAAAGCTTAAAGGATTTCTAAAATAAATTTTTTAAATTTATCTCGATTAAAAATTTTTGAAAATTCTTGATCAAATATATTTTTTTCAAATGACATTTTTAAAAATTTTAAATCCTCTTCAGATGCTTTATAATTTGCATCCGTCTCAATCATATTGAAATTGATTTTCTTTTTTAAAATATTTAGGTTACCTTCTATATTTAAAGAAAAAGGTGTATTATTTTTATTGTTTGAAATCTTAAAGTTCTTTAAAAAACCTTTTTTATCATTTGATTTAACGAAACATTTAAAATTTAAAATGGGAAATTCTTCAATTAAATTTAAATTGTTATTACACTTTATTTGTCCTTTAGAAATTGATATATCCTTTACAAATACTAATCTCCCATAAGCTAAAGTTGAGTCCAAGTTAAAACTTTCAATAATCTTATTTCTAATTTTTTTTGATTTATAAATAATTTTATTTTTCATACTCAATTTTTTAAATAAATTTTTTGCTTCTAATATTTTATTAATATCTATAAAATTAATTATTTCTGAATTAATATTGTTTAAATTTGAATTTAAATTTATTAAAAAAAAAGGCTTTATTTTTATTGTTCCATCCGAATTTAAAGAGAGATTTTTGCTTCTAAAAAAAGAGTCTTTAATAAATAAAATATTATCTATGTAATTGAAGTTTAATTTTAAATTTGAATCTAGAATTTTTGCCTTGAAATTTCCTTTCCAGTGATCTTTTTCAATTTTTTCTAATAGATTTATATAAAATACTACACCTGTATTAAATAATTTAAATTCTATATTTCTATAATTATTTTTTAATTTAATTTTAAATTTTCTTGAGAAAATTTTTCCTTCAATTAAATTTTTTTTCAAACCATAATTTGAATAGTTGATTTCTTTAAATTTGATAACAGTAATATTATCTTTATTAAATTGTATATTTAAATTTTTAAAGGTTAATTTTTTTTTAAGAAAAAAAATTTTATTTAATATCTGAAAATTTTGTGAATTAGAAACAAGGTCGCTATTGATAATTGCAATTTTATTTGCTTCGAAATTTCTGAAGTTGTAAATATTTATTATTTTTGGATATATTTTTAATGTGTGTATCTTAATATAATTTTTATTTAGATCTAAATTTGCTTTTGCGTTTCTGATTTCTAGGTGTGGTTTAGGTAAGGAGTTATATTTAATATTTTCTATTTCATCTATAGTCAAACCATAAGTTTGTGACACATAAGACTTAATTATTTGTTTTTTACTTTGATAATCAAAAAGTTTAGGTATTGATAAAAATATCGATAATGAAATAAGGAAAATTATTAAAAGAAAACTAAGAAAAAAAATGAGTTTAGATAGCCTAAAAAACTTATTGTTAATAATTTTGTAAAATTTATTTATCATTTTTTTTATTTTTATAACTAGTATATAAATGAAAATTCTTTCTTATGAATAACATAGATAAATTAATTGAAAACCTTAACAAGGAACAAAAAGATGCGGTCTTAAGCACTGAAGGACCAAATCTCATAGTAGCTGGAGCTGGCTCAGGCAAAACAAGAGTTTTAACAACGAGATTAATTCACATAATAAATCAAAAAAAAGCGTGGCCTAATCAAATATTATGCGTGACTTTCACTAACAAGGCAGCTAAGGAAATGCAAAATAGAGTGATGCAACATATAAAGGGAAGTTCAAATGCTATCCCCTGGTTAGGAACGTTTCATTCAATTAGTGTTAAATTTTTAAGAAGACATGCAGAAGCATTGGGCTATAAAAGTAATTTTACAATTTTAGACACTGAAGATCAAAAGAAACTCATAAGAAATATTGTAAAAGCTGAAGATATGGATGCAAAAAAATTTTCTCCTCAACTAATTATTTATCATATAGATCAATGGAAAAATAAGGGACTTTTGCCTAAAAATATTAAATTAGAAAAATCTGGAACTATTCTAAAGTCAATATTGAAGGTATATGAAATATATCAAAATAAAATGAAAGATTTAAATGCATTTGACTTTGGTGATCTGATTTTATTTTGTGTAAAACTTTTTGAAGAAAACCAGGATATAAGAGAGATATATCAGAATAATTTCAAGTATATTTTAGTAGATGAATTTCAAGATACTAATTTTATTCAAAATAAATGGTTAAATTTATTAGTAAATGAAAATCAAAATATTTGTTGTGTTGGTGATGATGATCAATCTATTTATAGCTGGAGAGGAGCTGAAATAAAAAACTTTTTGACATTTGACCAAATATATAAAGGTTGCAAAGTTTTCAAATTAGAACAAAATTATAGATCTACAAAAAATATATTAGAAACTGCATCTCATTTAATTTCTAACAATTCTAGTAGAGTAGGTAAAAAATTATGGTCTTCAGCAAGTCAGGGGGATTTGGTTAAGTTAAATTGTTACAGAACTGGTAAAGAGGAGGCTCAAGGTATAAGTGACGTAATCGAACAAAAAATCAAAAAAAAATATTCTCTAAACGAAGTCGCGATATTAGTAAGGGCAATTTATCAAACAAGGGAGTTTGAGGAAAGATTTCTTCAGGTGGGAATAGGTTATAGAGTGCTAGGAGGTATAAAATTTTATGAAAGAGCTGAAATAAAAGATGCGGTGTCCTATTTAAGAATAATAAATCAAAAATTTGACGATTTAGCCCTAGAAAGAGTAATTGGTGTGCCAAAGAAAGGCATTGGAGAGAGCACTATTAATCAAATTTACACTTTTGGTAAACTAAACAAATTATGTCTTGAAGACTCAATTATCAAATTAATTGAGAAGGGCGATTTAAAACCAAAGATTAAGACATCAATAAGTCAGCTTATCAATATGATCCATAAATGGCGAAAAGATTCATCCAAAATGAAGCATTATGATTTACTAAAATTAGTTTTAGACGAGTCAGGATATTCCTCTATGTTAAAAAATAAAAAAGATTTAGAAAATGAAAATAGATTGGAAAATTTAAAAGAATTGCTAAGAGCTATGCAGGATTACGATAATTTGCAAAGTTTTTTAGAACATGTGGCTTTAGCCACTTCTATAGATCAGGAATGGGAAGGTGCAAAGATAAATTTAATGACTATGCATGCTGCTAAGGGTTTAGAATTTGATGTTGTTTTTCTACCTGGTTGGGAGGAAGGTTTGTTTCCTCATCAAAAATCTTTAGAAGAAAAAGGAGACTTTGCGCTAGAGGAAGAAAGAAGACTAGCTTACGTTGGTATTACAAGGGCTAAAAAAGAAGCTTATTTATCTTTTGCTATGAAAAGAGCCTATCACGGAGATTGGATGGATGCTCTTCCTTCAAGATTTATTAATGAAATTCCAGAAGAAAGTGTAGAAAAAAATGAAGTAGAAAATTTTGAATATAATGATTTTGAATTCAATCAAGATACTTCGATTGAATTTGATGAAGAATATAGAAGTCCAGGATGGGATAGATACAAAAAAAATAAAATGCTCAAATGGAAAAAATAAAAAAATTTAAAAAATTCTTAAAAGAAGAAAATATAGATGGCTATTTTATTCCAAAAAATGATGAATTTTTTGGGGAATATGTTTCTGATCATAATGATAGATTAAAATATATTTCTAATTTTTCTGGATCGTTTGGTTTTGCGCTTATCCTAAAAAACAAAAATTATCTTTTTGTTGATGGAAGATATATATTACAAGCTAACAATCAATGTGGAAATTTTTTTAAAATAGAAAATTTATCAAGTAAAAAATTTGAAAGTATCTTTAAAAATAAAAATTTTATAATTGGATACGATCCAAAAATTGTAACTAATAAAATTTTATCATTTTTTTTTAATAAGAAAAATTTTAAACTTAAACCTATTGAAAATAATCTAGTTGACAAAGTGTGGAAAAGGGAAATTAAAAAAACTAGAAAAAAGTTTTATAAATTACCTATTCATTCTACTGGTGATAATTATAGATTAAAAATCAATAAAGTCGTAAAAGAAATTAAAAAAAAAGGTGCAGATTTTCAGTTTATTACTGCTAGTGAAAATAATGCGTGGCTACTAAATATAAGAGGGCAAGATACTAAGTACGCTCCACTTCCCTATTGTCATATTTTATTAGAAAAAAATAAAAAGATTAAGTTTTTTTGTGATTTAAAAAAAATAAACACGTCTTTTAAAAAAAACTTTTACAATATTGAATTTATTAATATTGAAATGATTACTAAAATACTTTGTCAAATTAAAAAGAAAAAGTTTGTTATTGATAAAAATACTTGCTCTGCATATTTTGAAAACATTATTTCAAAAAATAATAAAATCTTAGAATTTCAAGACCCAGTTTATAAACTGAAAGCGGTAAAAAATAAGAGTGAAATAAGAAATATTAAAATTGCACATATTTATGATGGGATAGCATTAACAAAATATTTATTTTGGCTTAAAAAAAATTATAACAGAAAAAAAATTACTGAGTTGAGCGCTTCACAAAAATTATTCGAGTTTAGAAAAAAAAATAATAAATTTAAATCTCTTAGCTTCCCTACAATATCAGGTTCAGGTCCAAATGGAGCGATAATACATTATAAAGCCACAAATAAAACAAATAGAGTTTTAAAAAAAGGGGATGTTTATTTGGTTGACTCTGGTGGACAATATGAATTCGGAACAACAGATGTAACTAGGACTATCTCTTTTAATAATTTTAATCAAAGATTAAAAAATATTTTTACAAGAGTGCTAAAAGGTCATATTGCAGTTGCAAATTATAAAATTAAAAATAATACTTCAGGATCTAAGATTGATTATGTTGCTCGTAAATATTTAAAACAAATTGGTTTAGATTACTCTCATGGAACCGGGCATGGTGTTGGGTATTTTCTAAATGTTCATGAGGGCCCTCAAGCAATTTCGAGAAAAAATGAGGTTAAGTTTAAAGAAGGAATGGTTTTGTCAAACGAACCAGGCTATTATGAAAAAAACAAATTTGGGATAAGAATTGAAAATCTTATTTATGTTAAAAAAGAAAAGAATAGAAGATATTTTAAAAATTTAACTATGGCTCCAATAGAAAGAGATTTAATTGACAAATCTTTGCTCAATAATAAAGAAAAAGAATGGTTAAACAAATATCACAAAGAAGTTTTCGACAATCTTAAAGAGTCAATGAATAAGCAAGAATTTGCTTATTTAAAATCAGCATGCTCAACCATCTAAAATTTTATTCCATTCTTTTTCTAAAATAATCTTAATTTTTAAATTTCGCGCTTGATCAATTTTTTTTTTTGTAGGTTTAGAATTTCCGACAACTAAAATGTCAAGTTTTTTAGACACAGTTCCTAATACTTTCCCTCCATTTTGCTCTACAATGGCTTTTGCCTCTGATCTACTTATATTTTGAAACCCACCGGTAAACATTAGTTTCTTATTAGAGAATTTACCATCACTATTTTTAAAAGAAAAATTACTTATATTTAATTGTCTCATTAAATTATTTACTATGTTTATATTTTTCTCATTCGAGAAAAAATTTTCCAATGAATTTATTTGTGTTTCTCCAATTCCATCTAATTCTATTAAATTAATAAGAATTTCTCTCCTCTTTTTATCATTAAACAAATTTGATAGCTCGTCTATTGAGCCAAAAAAATCTGCAATAATTTTCGCATTTTCCTGCCCAATATGTCTTATGCCAATAGAATATATAAATTTATCTAAATTGACATTTTTTGATTTTGATATTGCTTTTTTTAAGTTTGTAACCGATAAACTCCCCCATCCTTCTAAAGTGGATATTTTTTTATAGTCTAATTTGAAAATATCTGAAGGCTCTCTTATAAAATTTAAATCCCAAAATTGATCAATTACTTTTTTTCCCAAACCATCAATATTAAATGCTTCTTTTGATACAATGTGTTTTAATTTTTCTCTAGCTATAAATTTACAATTATAGCCTTTTAAACACCTTCTTACAGCGTCTTCTTTTTTTGTGCTTTTACTAATTTCTTTTTTTGTCAACGCTCCACATAAACATTTGTTAGGAAAAATAAATTTTTTACTATTCTTGTCTCTTTTTGAAGTATCAACTGAGAGAACTTGTGGAATAACGTCTCCTGCTCTTTGGATCTGTACGACGTCACCAATCCTAATGTCTTTTCTTTCTATTTCTTCTTCGTTATGAAGAGTAGCATTTGAAACTACAACACCCCCGACTGTTACAGGCGTAACTTTTGCAACAGGCGTGATGGCTCCAGTTCTTCCAACTTGAATAGCTATTTCATTTATTTTTGTAATTGCTTTTTCGGCAGAGAATTTATACGCAGTAGCCCATCTTGGAGAGTGGGAAGTATTACCAAGCCTATTTTGTAAACTTACATCATTAACTTTAAATACTAATCCATCTATATCATAATCTAACGATGATCTAAGAGACTCAATTTTCTTATGTTCTTTCTCTATTTCTTCAATGCCGTTCACAGCTTTAGATAATGGATTTATTATAAATCCCCAATTTTTTATTTTTTCTAAAAATTCAGATTGTTTTTTAAAAATAGCGGGAATAACAGTGCCAAAACCATAAGCAAAATATTTAAGAGGTATTTTTGAAGTTTCTTTTGGATTTTTTTGTCTTAATGATCCACCAGCAGCGTTTCTTGGGTTTGCAAATTTATCTTTAATATTTATAAAATCTCGTTTACCAATATAAATTTCACATCTTATCTCTATAAGCTTTGGAATATTTGAAGATTGTATTTTTTTTGGAATTTTCGCTATTGTTTTTAAGTTCTCTAAAATATCTTCTCCTACAATACCATCACCTCTCGATAGACCTTTTGTTAGCATTCCATTTTCATAAACTAAAGAAGCTGAAATACCATCTATTTTTGGTTCAGAAAATAATTCTACTTTTTCTTGCTTAAAACTTAGAAAATTTTTTATTTTTTTGATAAAATCTTCCATATCAGTTTTATCAAATGAGTTTGATAAAGATAACATTTGGGATAAATGTTTTACTTTTTTAAATAGATTTGATGGCGCTGCACCTACAATTTTATTAACAGAGTTGTTTTTTTTTAGAAAAGGATATTTATTTTCTAAATTAAAGGCTATTTTTTTAATTTCATCATACTCGGCATCTGAAATTTCAGGATGATCTTTAACATAGTAGAAATTATTATGCTTTTTAAGTTCCTCGATAATTTTTTTATGTTCTCTAATTATTTTTTTTTTTTCTCTCATTTATAATTATTTTATTATTTTAATGATTTTATCAAAAAAATTTTTTTCTTTTTTCAACATTTCCTCTTTTGATTTTAGTTCTTCTTTTATGTCATAATTCTTATTTAAGACTTTGTAGGATTGTTTAAACCACTCACTGGAATTGTAATTATATCCCAAAATTTTTGCATATTTTCTAGCTTCATCCTCTAATCCTAAGTGATAATGAATTTCTACTAGTCTATGTAGAGCTTCTTCGATAAAAATAGTTTTGTCATAATCTTTTATAATTATTTTTAATCTGTTAATTGCTGGTACCCATTTTTGAATTGAAATATAATATCTTGCAATAAATAATTCTTTTGCTGCCAATTGATTTTGAATTAGATCTTTTTTAAATCTCAAATCCATTCCATAATCGGTATCTGGATATTTTTTTAAAAAAGAATCAATTCTTTTATCTGCTTCTAATAAAGGTTTTAAGTCCTTTCTTTCATCGCTTATTTGTTCAAAATAAATAATTGCAATTAAGTAGTGAGCATAAATTACATTTTTATCAGCAGGATAAGTCTTCAAGTATCTTTGTAAACTTTCTAGCGCTTCATCATAAAAATTTATTCCGTATAATGAGAAGCTTGACATAATTGCTGATTTGGCAGCTAAGTCTATCTCTTCAAAGTTTAATTCAGCTTCAGCAAATTTTTTACTCGCGAAAAAAAAATCATTTTTATCAAAAGCATTTATTGCTTCTTCATACAGTAAATAAGGATTTTTTTTATCCGATGGTTTATAAATTAATTCATCTTTTTTTGAGCACGAAAATAAAAAAAAGATTATGAGAATTGATTTAAAAATTCTTAAACTCATTAAATGACTAATATCAGAATATATTGAAATGGTAAATTTAAACGATTTTATACACCAATAGCTACTGAATTTTCGCTAGAATTTTGATTTTGTTTTCCTATATTTTCAAAATTCTCAAAACTCCAATTTGTTTTATCAGAGAAAAACTTTTTTAGTAGTTTATTTGTTAGTGCGTGACCACCTTGGGAAGTTTTAATATGGCCAAATATTCTATTTCCAGATAGCATTATATCACCTAAACAGTCTAATATCTTATGAAACACAAATTCATGTCTGTTTCTTAAACCATCTTCATTAAGAATTTTATCTCCTTGTACTACGACTGCGTTATCTAATGAACCACCTTTAGCTAAACCCATCCTCTTAATATTATCTATATCTTCATACAAGCAAAAAGTTCTAGAGTTATAAATAGAAGATAAATCGTTTTCACTTAGTTTAAATTCTTTTCTTCTTGTTCGTATCAAAGGATTATTAAAAACTATTTCAAAATCAATTTTTAAATCTTTATTTAGTGGCTCAATAGAAATAAATTTTTGCCCATCTTTCACTTCTACTTTTTTTAAGACTTTAATAAATTTTCTGGGTTTACTCTGATCTTCTATTCCAACTTCTCTTATAGCATCCACGAAGTCTACTGCTGAGCCATCCATGATGGGTATCTCTGGAGCGTCAACTTCTACAATCGCATTGTCTATACCTTCACCATAAAAAGCTGCCATAAGATGTTCAACAGTCGATACACTTGCTCCTTTTTCATTTTTTAATTTAGTACATAGCACAGGTTCAACTACATTTTTAAAATTCGCTGGAATAATATTATTTTCATCTAAGTCTATTCGCTTGAAGATGATACCAGTATTTGCTTTTGCAGGATTAATGGTTAAATTAACACTGATACCATTATGAAGACCAATTCCTTTTAAGGAAATTTTTTCTCTTAAAGTTTTTTGTGTAAATTTTAGCATTGTTTTTTATACAAAATCACTTGAATTGAATTAAAACACTAAATGTTTCTGAAAATAACAATATTTAATTAAAAATAGGATCAAAAAACCTAGCTATAAATGACTTTTTTTCTTGAATAATAGGCACAGCTTCTTTTTTCCACCCATATTGAACAAGATTATTAGCGCTTTGATAAATTTCTTCTACTGACAAACTTTTAATTGAATTTACTTTAAATTCATTTTGTTTTGAA
>MDSW01121104.1_pt1 | contig 15691 bp, 15 predicted proteins | sample 811171 | NCBI WGS metagenome assembly MDSW01 (sample SAMN05326641, study PRJNA326480) | marine metagenome | isolation source: seawater | place: Atlantic Ocean: North West | collected 2012
AATTTTATTAATGCCTCCAGTAAATTAAATTTCATGAGTAAATCAAGAAATGAGCAAATTCTTTTTCAAGCAAAATATGTTAAATATGGAATTTTATCAATAATTTTAGCAGAATTAACCCATGAGGATGGTTTAATTGGTAATTTAAAACATATTAAAAAAATTTTTGATCAAAGAGGAATGCTAGGTGTGAATACAGGTTTTTTTTCTATTCTTTTGGCTAATTATGAAAATCCAGATTCTTTAATAATATGTTCTGGAATTGGAATTAAAACTGTGGGCAAATCCTTTCATCCAAGTAAAGGAACTGTAAAAAGAGCAGTTATAGATAAAAAAATTTATGAATATTTAAATTCTGATATTAAAAAAAAATTAATGACTACTGATAAAGAAATGTCGGAATACTGCAATATACCATTAATTAGAGAAGTAATATGATTTTTGAAAAAATAAATATAAATGAATTAAAAAAAATAATAGATAAAAAACTTTTTGTTTATTTAACTTTAATTTCTTTTACTACGATAATTATATCATTTCTAGAGTTGATAGGCATAGGTGTCTTAGCCGGATTTGTTTTATTTTTATCTGACATAAAAAATTTTGTAGATAGTTTGCCAAATTATAAAATTTTAGATTTTGTTAAAGATCTTGATGAAAAAAGTTTAATCAATTTATTTTTAATTTTAATAGTAAGTTTTTTTATTATAAAAAATATTCTTATCTTCTTATTTATTTTTTCTTTCAATAAATTGCGTGTTTTGTTTAACTATTCAATTTCAAAAAAATTATTAGATACCTATTTATCAAAAAACTATGAGTTTTTTCTATTTAATAAAAATTCAAACCTTATTCATAATATAAAAGAAGAAACTGTAAGATTTACAGGTTTAATTTTTTCTTTGATAAATATATTAAAAGAGTCTTTTTTAATTATAGTACTTATTATTGGTGTATTTGTTATAAATTGGAAAATAACCTTACTTTCAATAATTTTATTTGGGTTTTTATCAATTTTTATTTTTTCTTTTATTAAACAAAAACTATATAAGTTAGGAAAAGATCAGACTTATTACTCAAGCAGATTAATAAAAAAACTTATTGAAACATTTCAAGATATAAAATTTATTAAAGTGAGATCTTTGGAGAGTTTTTTTTTAAAAAAAATATTATTCAATCAAAAAAAATTATTTGATGTTGGTTTTTTTCAAGCAATAATAGTTTCTATACCCAGACTTCTTTTAGAGATTTTTGCTGTCACAGGTTTGTCATTTACAATATTTTTTTTTACAAAACTAAATTATTCTTTCAATGAAATTTTACCATTTATCACTTTCTTAGCACTAACGATTATTAGAATGGTTCCTGCAATTGCAAGTTTAAACAATAATATAAATAATGTTACAACAAATCTCATTTCTCTAGAAATAGTAACGAAACACTTTGGAGATAAAAAAAAATTAGATTTAATAAATAAGAGTTACTCAAGTGTAAACTTTAATAGAATAAACAACTTAGAAATTAAAAATCTAAGTTATAGATACTTAAATCAAACTAATGATGTTTTAATAGATTTAAATTTCAAATTAGGTAAAAATGACGTACTGGGAATTATAGGAGATAGTGGTTCTGGAAAAACTACACTAGCAAATATTATTTGTGGATTATTAAAACCAAAATCTGGACATGTATTAATTAATGACAAGATAATGGAAGAACAAAACTTCAAAGATTATAACATTTCTTATATGCCTCAATTCACAAACATTATTGATGAAAATATTGATCTTAATATTGCTTACGGGTTTGAAGAAGAAAACATAGATAAAAAAAAAATTATAGAAAGTTTGAATATAGCTGAACTAGGAAAAGTTGACAAAGATTTCCATCAAAAACAAATGGGAGAAAATGGTTTAAATATTTCAGGTGGACAAAAACAAAGAATAGGATTGGCAAGAACAATTTATCATGATCCAGATTTATTAATTCTTGATGAGCCAACTAGCGATCTTGATTTTAAAACTCAGGATAAGATAATAGAAAATCTAAAGTTATTTTCAAAAAATAAAATCACAATAATTATAGCTCATCGTTTAAATACTTTAGAAATTTGCAATAAATTACTTATTTTAGAAAGTGGATTACTATTTGATTTTGGACCTAAGAATGAAATCCTAAAAAAAAATTCAGATTTAGGTAAATTTTTTAAAAATAAGTAAAAGATTATTTATTTGGTGTTTGTAAAGATTTATTTTTTTCATCATTTTTAGAATTTTTTTTATCATAATAATAAACCTTTCTCAGATTCTTAATTTTTATATTCTTTCTACAAAAGGTTAAATAAAAAATCATTCTAGATTTTTTTGAAATATTTTTTTTAGAAAAATGTGCGCATTTCCAATTAAAAACAAATATATCACCTATATTTAACTCAATTGGAACGAAATTAAATTTTTTGAGGTTTTGAGGTTTTATATTAGGCGTATTGATGATCATTTTTTTTGTTATTTGGTCAAAAGTTTTTCCTAATCGATTTGTATTATTTTTATCGGATACATAGATACATCCATTTTCTTTAGAAGATTTTTCAAGAGGTATGACTATATTTATAAAATCTCCAGAATATTTTTTCCATCCTTTTTGATATCTATTATTTTCATCTAGCCACATAAAATGTCCGTCAATATGGGGTAAAAACCCTGCCCCACCAGGATATTTAAAATTTAATTTATCTTTAAATAATATATTATTTTGTTTATTTAAAATTTTTAATAAATTAAATATTTTTTTTGATAAGATAATTTTTTTTGATGAGACTATTTCGTCAGATACTTTTTCAATTCTTCTTATTTTTTTTTTATTCTTAATTTTCTCGTAATAGAAGTAATATTTTTTCTTTTCGATTTGTTTAAGAATATCTTTTTTAAGTTTAATTATTTTTTTTCTAGTAAAAAAATTTCTTATAGTAAAAAAACCTTTTTGAGAATAATTTTTCCTAAGTTCTGATTGACTATTTATTATCATCAAAACCTAATTATTTTACTTATTTCTAAAAATACTTTTTTACTTAAATTTTCTAATCTTTTTTTAAAATCATTTTTTATAATTAAATTAGGTTTTTTTGGTAATTCGGGTTTTATGTCCAAACCAACTATATTTGTTATGCCTTTATGATAGATTTTTTTTTTTCTTTTTTTAATAATTTTTTTCAAATTTGATTGTATGAAAATTTCGACATAATTTTTAATATTCTTTTTATTTTGGGATCTAATTTTATCGAACATTCCAACGACTGCAAAAATAACATTTATTTTTTGATCAGTAATTTTTTTACAGAAATTTGAGAACTTTAAACCATTTTCCAACCTGGATAATCTATCATACTTGTTAAGCTTAAATATTTTCCTTAAATCATCTCCAGATAAAACTATAGTAGGACCATATTTTTCAACTATGTCTTTTTTTATCAATTTAGCTATTGATGTTTTACCTGAACCAGATAAACCAGTAATCCAGAATAAGATTCCTTTTTTTTTATTAAGTCGAATTTTTTTCATGGTTAAAACTTTTCTTTTTTTAATTTAATAATAATTATCTTTCTATAAACTAAAAAAAACATATAATAATAAAAAAAATTAAAAAATGTTATCAAAAAAAAAAGTTTATGTCGGTTTCGCTGCTGATATTCTTCACCAGGGACATATAAACATCTTAAAAACTGCTAGTAAATTGGGAGTGGTTACTGTTGGCTTACTTACAGATGAAGCTATTGCTTCTTATAAAAATCTCCCCTACATGAATTTTGCTCAAAGAAAAGCTATCCTTGAAAACATTAAATTTGTAAATAAGATCATACCTCAAAAAACTTTAGATTATGTAAGTAATTTGAATAAAATTAAACCAGATTACGTAGTCCATGGAGATGATTGGAAAAAAGGTGTTCAAAAAAAAACTCGTCAAAGAGTAATAAATGCATTGAGGAAATGGTCTGGTAAATTAATTGAACCCAAGTATACAAAAAATATATCATCATCATCCATTAAAAATAATATCAAAGAGATTGCTTTTTCCCCAAATAATAGAGTTTCAAGACTCTCAAGGTTAATTAAAGTAAAAAAAATAGTAAAAATTCTTGAGTCACATAACGCTTTAACAGGTTTAATTATTGAGAACACTAAAGTTTTAAAAAATAATTTAAGAGAAGAATTTGATGGAATGTGGTCATCTAGTTTAACCGACTCTCTCAGTAGAGGCAAACCTGACAATCAATCAGTTGATTATTCAACAAGAATTAATGGCTTAAATGAAATTTTAGATGTAACGACAAAACCCTTGGTTTTTGATGGAGATAACGGGGGCAGGATAGAGCATATAAAATTTTTAGTAAGAACTTTAGAGCGATTAGGTGTATCAGCTTTAATAATTGAGGATAAAAAAGGTTTAAAAAAAAACTCTTTATTTAAAAAGCAATCAGCAAATGATCAAGATTCTATCAAAAATTTTTCCTCTAAAATTAAAGTGGCAAAACAATCAACAATATCAAAAGATTTTTTTATCATTGCGAGAATTGAGTCATTTATATTAGGTAAAAATATTAATGATGCAATTAAAAGAGCTGAATCTTATTCTAAAGCAGGTGCAGATGCCATTCTCATTCATAGTAAAGAAAAAAATCCCAGACAAATATTAGCTTTTGCTAAAAAATTTAAGGGCAATAAATTTTTTAAACCTTTAGTTGCAGTTCCGTCGACGTATTCAAAGATTTATGAAAAAGATTTAATTAAAAATGGATTCAAGTTAGTTATATATGCTAATCAATTAATGAGGTCAGCGTATCCTGCGATGCAAAAAACAGCTGAAACAATTTTAAGTAACCGACGATCTTATGAGGTAGAAAAAGATATAGCTTCAATTAATGAAGTCATAAATTTAATAAAATAATGTTGTTTGTCGAAAATCTTTTTAAAATTTTTAAAAAAAATAAAATCAATTTTTTTTCTGGTGTTCCAGACAGCATTCTTAAAAATTTTTCATTATATTTAGAAAAAAAAAATCTTAAAAATATTATTGCTGCAAACGAAGGTTCTGCAGTATCTATAGGTATAGGAAGCTATTTAGAAAAGAAAAATTTAACTTGTGTATATTTGCAAAATTCAGGTTTAGGCAATGCTATAAATCCTCTAGCTTCAATTGCACATAAGGATGTTTATTCAATACCTCTTGTTTTATTAATTGGGTGGAGAGGGGCTCCCAAAATAAAAGATGAACCGCAGCATTTAGTAAAAGGAAGAATTACAACAAAAATTTTAAAATTATTAAAAATTAAATATTGTCAAATTAACACTAATAAAGATTTACAAAAATTTGATAAATTAATTAAGAATTGTAAAAAAGAAAATAGAATTGTTGCAGGATTAATTAAAGAAAAAACACTTGACTTTAAGTATAAATTTAAAAAAGAAATAATTAAGAAAAAATTTGTAAATCAAAGAGATTTTTTTGAAAATTTTTTAAACTTAATATCCAAAAATTCAAAAATAATAACTTCAACTGGATATACTTCTAGAGGATTAATGAAATTTAGAAATAATAAATCCTATTCTTCCAAGGGGCAGGATTTTTATATGATTGGTGGAATGGGTCATACTGCAATGGTAAGTTTGGGAGTTTCAATTTTTTCAAAAAAAAAAGTATACTGTATTGATGGAGATGGTTCTATTTTAATGCATATGGGCTCAATGCATAAGTTCGCAATAGATGGAAATAAGAATTTAAAACACGTTCTTTTAAATAATAATTGTCATGACTCAGTAGGAGGACAAAAGACTAAGGCAATGTCAATTGATTTTCAAAAATTATCTTTAAGTTTAGGTTACAAAAAATATTTTAAGATTAAAAGTAAAAATGATTTAAAAAAAGTTTTAAAACAATTCATTAAATCAAAGGGTCCATCATTTTTAGAGATACTAACAGATGTAAATCGAGATAAAAATCTTCCACGACCAACAAATTTGATTAAAATTAAAAATCAATTTTATAAATGATAATTCCTAATTTAGAAGATATAAATTTTATAAAATTCATTAATCAACCAAAATTTAAAAAAATAATTATTTTTAGTGGTACAAATTCTTTTTATAAATCAGGAGCAAGTAGAATTATTAGTTTATTTAAAAAAGACAAAATATTAAAAATTGTTTTTAAAAAACAAATAATACCCAAATCAAATGAACTGAAAAAATTAATTAAGATTTTTAAAATCTTTAGACCTAATTTAGTTATTGCTATCGGAGGAGGGACTGTTTTAGATTATGCAAAAATTATCAATATAATAGGGGATGAAAGTAATTTAGATTATAAAATTGAGAAGCAAAAATTAATTCCACAAAAAAAAAATTTTTTTCTTTTAGCTTTACCAACAACAGCTGGATCTGGAGCGGAAGTTACCTCAAATGCCGTAATTTATGTAAGAAATATAAAATATTCTATTGAAGGTGAAAAATTAAAGCCTGATGCATTTTATTTAATACCAGAATTAATTTTAAAAAATCCAAAAAAAATAAAATCAAGCTCTGGTTTTGATGCAATATCTCAGGCAATTGAATCTTTAATTTCTTTAAAATCAAATCAGACAAGTGTTAATTTTGCCAAGGAGTCTCTTAAAATCTCAAAAAAAAATTATATCAATTTTCTCAATTCACCAACAAAACACAATTCTTCATCAATGCTAATAGCATCAAATCTAGCAGGTAAAGCAATTAATATTTCTAAGACTACAGCACCTCACGCTATCTCTTATCCATTCACATCTCATTTTGGCATTAGTCATGGGCATGCTGTGTCCTTAACATTAAATGAATTTTTAAAATTTAATTATAAAAATATGAAGTTATCTAAATCTAATTTCGATTTAAAAAATAGATATAAAATATTATTCAATATTTTTAAAGTTAAAGATATAAATGAACTAGATTTATATTTACTAACTTTAAAAAATAAAGCAAAATTAGAAAATAATTTTTTTAAATTAGGAATTAAATTAGAACATAGCATTTCAAAAATACTCAATGAATTAAATGAGCAAAGGCTTAAAAATAATCCAATAGATGTATCTAAAAGTGATATAAAAGAAATTTTAATCAATAAATATAAATCAATTAAATCATGATATTGGGAAAAAAATTCTCTAATTTTTTAGATTCTGATATCAGAAAGAAATTTTATATAATTGAAAAAATTATAGGTTTAAGGATTTATCCAATATACTTTTGTGAAAAAGGTATTAAATCATTATACCCAAAGATAATCTTAAATTTTTTACTTATGGGTAAAAGTAAAAATATTAAAAAATTCATTTATCAAGAAATAATTAGTCATAGTGATCAAAAAAAAAATATTCTTATTTCATTACCACGATCAGGAAGTATGGCTACAAGATTGATGTTAAACAGTTATTTTGAACTACTATTTAATGTAGGACGTGGTGTTCCCCAATACGATAGTGTTAATCATAAATGGAATTTTATAATTCCAAATATTTTTAGTGCTGAATTATATAACAATTTAAATATAAAAAATTTATCATTTAATTATAGTAAATATGTAAATAAAGAAAATTACAATTCTCATAAAATATTTTTTACAAGATTTCCACTTTCAAGAATAGATGTTCTTAAATTAGAAAATTCAAAACCAGTTTTAATTATTCGGGAGCCAAATGATCAAATATTATCTTATTATTCTAACCATTACTCAAAAAATCAAGAGGATTCAATTATTAAAAAAGCTTATGAAAATTACATAAATTTTACTGACTATTGGTACAATTATTTTAAAAACAAGAAGCATAAAAAAAACTTTTTAATCATCAAATTCAATAATATTAAAGAAAATCCAAAAGAGGTACTAACCGATGTTTTAAATTTTTATGGAATAAAATTGGTTGAATCTTATGTAGATATTTCAGCCTCTATACATACAGAAGAAAATACATCCGAGCGTTTAAAGAATCTTAAACTACAAAAAAACAGATTTACAGACATTGATAAGAAAAAAAAATTTCAGGATGAAGTAAATTTAAAAATAAATATTTTAAATAAAGAAAAGTTGTTAGAGGCAAACTATAATAAGATAATCGGTCTTAAAATTTAAATTTTTAAGTATTAAATTTGGTATTATAATAAAGCGCATCAATATTTCGAATTTGGTCATTTTCCTTGTTTAATGATATAGAAGACAAACTATATAATTCAAAATTATACTTTTTGAGAATACTTTCTATTTGATAAAACGAACTATGTTTTTCGTATAAATTTACAAAAACTATTTCAATTTCAATTAATAGAACTTTATCTAGTGATTTAAGCGCTCCTTTTAAAACTTTCTCTTCATAACCCTGAACATCTATTTTAACTAAATCAATAAGATCAACGTTTATTTTATTAAAGTAATTATCAAAAGTATCAATTTTTGTTTTTTCTTTTTGAATTGTTTTTAATGATCTAAAAAATTTATCTTTATTATCAATGTCTAAATAACTTGACGCTGCAGTATTTGAGTTTATAAATATTTCTTCACTACCTTGCTCTGTACTAAATCCAAAATTATTAAGAAATAAGTTCTCATCTTTTTTTTTCTTATTTCTTAATTTTTCAAAAATTTGAGTTTGTGGTTCAAATGAATGAATTATGGGATTTTCAAATAAATTTTTAAATCTATCAATACTTTCACCTTCGTGGGCACCAATATCAAAAATTATTGGATCCTTTTTTTTTATAACTGATTTGATTGCTTTATCTAAAGTTCTATTTATTTTATAAAAATTTACAGATTTAGTTATATTATACCCAAAAAGACTTACCAAAAATTGTAAAAATTTTTTCATAAAAATTATTCTCTCTCAAATTTTAAATCTATATCTTCTTTTCCTTTTATATTAGGTTGATCTAACTCATGTTTGATCTTTGTTCGATCACCTATGACCTTTGGATATTTTGCAAAACTACATTCTAAAATTGAGGGAATGTTATTTTTTCCTATTGGGCCAGAATTGTTTGGATGAATGTGAACTAGATTACATTTAAACCTTTTTATAAAATTTTCAATTTTATCTGTGTTTAAATCAAAATCATGAAATTCAATTACCAGCCCATTAATCTTATTTTGAAATTCTATAATATCATCTAAAACTCTATATTCGTCTCTTTCAATATCAATTTTTAAAAAAATTTTATCTAAATTTTTATGATTAGATAGAATTTCATTTAATTCTAAAATTTTTTCATTTTTAAGTCCGATACCTAGATTAAAATATTCTACCTGCTTATTTTTAAAAAATTTTTTTAATTTTTGAGGTTTTAGCATATTATTAAATGCAGATCTAATTTTTGAAAAATTTGAAAATTTCAAAATTCTAGATAAAAAAATTAACATCCATGTTATAAAATAATGTCTAAAGTTTAATGTATGATCGTAGCAGTAAACTTTTTTATTTACTTTTGTTAAATAATCTTCTTCGAAAGAATAATCCCATGAGATACCCACTGAAATTAGTATTTCTGAATTAAGAATAGAATTTTTTTCAATTAGATATCCCCCATCATTATCTTTACCAAACCTTACAAGATCGTAATTTTTTTTTATATTTAAAAATTGAGGAAGCATTTAAAAAAAAAATATTATATTTTATCTATTTTTAGTCTATTATATGAATAATAGCACTATACAAATTTTAAAAACATATTAAAGAAAACAATTATTTAATGATTAAATCATACAAAAAACAATTATTCATTGCCCCTTCATCTTTTAACGAAGAACAAAAAATTTTTATAGATTTAAAAAAAAAGAAAAAATTAACCATTAAACTTAATCCAATTAAGAAAAAATTATCGGAAAATCAAATCTTAGAATACGCAAAAGATGCTACACATATTATTGCTGGAACTGAAAAATATAATGCTAAAACTTTGAAAAAACTAAAAAAACTGAGATATATTTTTAGATTAGGTTCGGGAATTGATAATCTTGATCATAAATATCTAAAATCAAAGAAAATAAAATTTGAAAAATCCTCAGTTTCTTTAGGAAAGGCTGTCGGAGAATTAATAATTGGATTAGCACTTACAAATTTAAGAAATATTTCTAAACACGATAATGATATGAAAAATAATAATTGGAAAAAACTAATGGGAAATTTATTATATGGAAAAAATTTTGGAATTATTGGTTATGGAAAAATTGGTAAATATTTATCTAAACTTGTAAAATCGTTTGGAGCAAAAGTTATAATTTCTGACATAAAAAAATTTAATAATATTAATCAAAAATCACTCTCCTTTTTGGTCTCTAATTCTGATATCATCTCAGTTAACGCGAATTATAAATCTTTTCTTATTTTAGATAAAAAAAAGATAAATCAACTTAAAAAAAATTGCATATTGATTAATACATCAAGAGCAGAACTTATTGATTATGATCATCTCTATAAAGTTTTAAAAAAAAAACAAATACAATCAGCAGCGCTAGATGTTTTTAATAAAGAGCCCTATTACGGAAAATTTTCTAAGTTAGACAATGTTACATTAACACCCCATATCGGTAGTTATGCCAAAGAAATAAGAGATTTGATGGAAAACGAGTCTCTTGAGAAAATTATTAAGAATTTATGAAAAAAAAAATATTTATTTCCGGTGTGGCAGGTTTTATAGGTTTTAGTCTTGCAAGAGATTTACTTAAAAAAAAATTTGTTGTTTTGGGAATAGATAATATTAATGATTATTATTCTAAAAAATTAAAAAAAGATAGATTGAAAATCTTAAAAGAGTACAAAAATTTTAAATTTTTAAAATGTGACTTAAATTCTTTTAAAAATCTAAGAATTATTTTTAAAAAAAATAAATTTGATATTGCTATCAATTTAGCGGCGCAAGCTGGTGTCAGGTATTCTCTTGATAATCCAAGAAGTTATATAGACAGTAATTTAAATGGATTCTTTAATTTTTTAGAGTGTTGTAAAGAATTCAAAATAAAAAAAATTTTTTATGCATCGTCAAGTTCTGTATATGGAGATTTTAAAAAATATCCTTATAAAGAAATTTTTTTGGGACGCCCGAAAAATATTTATTCGCTTAGCAAAAAATTTAATGAAGAATTAGCTCAAGTATATTCAGACCTTTATGGTTTGAAAATTATAGGTTATAGATTTTTTACAGTTTATGGCGAATGGGGAAGACCGGATATGTTTTATTTAAAATATTTATTATATAATTTTAAAAACAAAACAATAAATGTTAATAATTATGGAAAACATTTTAGAGACTTTACTTACATTGGTGATGTTATTGAGATTTTAGTCAAAATGATCAATGCAAAAATTCTATTAAAACATGATGTATTCAATATTTGCTCTAATAATCCAATTCCGTTAATGAAAATGATAAGACATTTAGATTTTTTCTCTGGTAAAAAATGCAAAATTAAAAAAACTAAGTTTGTAAAAGTAGATGTACTCAAAACTCATGGAGATAATAAAAAGATTTTAAAAGTAATCAAAAAAAGAAGTTTTATAAAACTTGAAGATGGTCTCGAAAAGACATTCAACTGGTTTAAAAAATACTATCTTAAAAATAATTAAAAAATGAAAGTACTACATGTAATTGGAGGTTCTGAGGATAGTGGAGTTTATAAGGGCGTATATATCTTACACAAAGCTTTAATAAATCGTAATATAAAATCAAAAATACTTAGTGATTGTTCTGAGAAAGAAAATCTCAAAATGCAAACTGAAGTTGTATGTATTAATGAAAATATTTTCCAGAAATTATTAGGCAAACTTTTTATTCTTATAGAAAAAATATTGAAATTTTTATTTCTTAAGAGACCAAGATCATCATTTACTTTTGGTTTTTTTGGCTCAGATATTACTAAATCAAAATACTATAAAGATGCAGATATTCTTCATATTCATTGGTTAAGTCAGGGTTTTATTCAATTAAAGTCAATATCTAGAGTTAATAAACCAATTATATGGACACTTAGAGATATGTGGCCATTTACCGGAGGCTCACACTATCTAATGGATTTTCAAAAATATGAAAATGGAAAATTATCAAAAGCTATTCAGTCATTTAAAAAAAAAATTTATAATAATAAGATAGAATTTATTGCAATAAGTGATTGGTTGAAAAAGCAAGCTGAGGAAAGTTATACTTTAAGAGAATATAAAATTAGAAGAATTTATAACAATATAAATGTCAGAGAATTTAATTTTGTTAAAAAAGAGGATGCAAGATTAAATCTAAATATAAATACTAAAAAAAAAATAATACTTTTTGGTGCGGAAAATTCACAAATAAATAGAAAAGGTTGGAACATATTAGTTGAGACGTTAAAAAAATTAGATAAATCAAAATATTTTTTATTAATTTTTGGGAATTTTTGGTCACAGAGAATTCTAGATGAAATTGGAATTGAGTATAGATCTTTAGGTTTTATAAAAGATCAAAGAAAATTGAATTTAGCTTATTCTAGTTCAGATCTTTTTTTATTTTTATCACCTCAAGAAGCGTTTGGAAAAACATGGGCAGAGGCAATGACATGTCAAATTCCAGTAATTTGTTTTAATGAAACAAGCGCATCAGAAATAATAGATCATAAAAAAAATGGTTATATTGTAGATAGTATCAACTCCGATGATTTGAAGGAAGGTATTGAATGGCTATCAAATTTTCAAAATAATAAATTTAAATCAAATGAAAATATTAATGAAAAGATAAAATTATTTGACTCAAATATAATTGCACAAAAATATATTGATCTTTATGAAGAAGTTTTAAAAAAAAATATTTTAACTTAAATATTAATTGAAGATTTTTCTTATTTTTTCTTCAACATTTTTATAATTATCAATTTTTTTAAAATTAAATTTCTTTTTTGAAAGTAAATATTCATTTAAAAATTTGTAATTTTTTTTGATTTCATCTAAATCTTTGTATTTATTAATTTGAAAGCTTTTACGAAATTTATTTACTTTAAAAACTGATTTCTTTATACTTGAAATATAGAAGATTGATTTTGAAATTGGCAGTTGTGTAAAATATAAATTAAAAAATTTATTCCTTTTTTTTTGAGAAAGTTTATTGTTTATAATAAATGATCTTTGTATTAAACCCTCATCAAGAAGAAGAATATATTTTTTTGATTTAAAGATTTTTTTAAAAACAATATGTGATGCCACTAATTCATAGAACCAAAATAAGTACTGCTGCTCTTTTTGAGAGGGATTTAAGAAAATTTTTTCTACCTTTTTTAAAATACTATTGAATTTACGATTTTTTGTAGAAATTCTTTTACAAATTTGTAAATAGGTTGTTTTTAAATAATTAGTATTAATACTATTATTTTTTTTACGAAAGTTAGATTTTTTTTTTAACTTATTAATGCTTTTTTTTTTGATATTTTTTAAATTAATTAATTTAAAATAATTTAACGAAATTTTTTCGATCAAATTAATATTTATGCAATCTTTTGCACCTTTGGTAATACATTCTCTAGAATTTAAAACTGTAAAACCTTTTTTTTCTAAATTCTGTTTTACATTTGATGCAATGTGAGTTTTACCACTCCCAGAAATACCAAAGAATTCTATAGATTTAAATTTACGTGACATTTAATTTATATAAACTAGATTAACTTTATTAAAAATTAAACATTTATTGTGAACAAACCATTAAAGTACATAAAATTTCAAAGAAATAAAAAAAAAACCAGTATTCACAATAATTACAGTTACTCGAAATAGTGAAAAGCATGTAGAGGAATGTGTAAAAAGTGTTCTTAGGCAAAAATTTAAAAATTTTGAGTACATAATTATTGATGGGAAATCATCAGATAAAACTGTCAAAATATTAAAAAAATATCAAAAGAAAATCAATATAATCATCAGTGAGAAGGATAGAGGGATTTATGACGCTTTTAATAAAGGAGTAAATCTTTCTGAAGGAAAGTTTATTTGTATAGTAAATTCAGATGACGTTTTAACTCCTAACGCTCTTCTTATAATAAATAAATATATTAACAAAAAAAATTTTGATTTTATCTTTGGTAGTGTAAAAAAACATTGGGGAATACTACATGGTTATAGACCAAACAAAATTAAATATAGCTGGGGATTTTATTCAAGTCATTCAACAGGATTTTTTATAAGTAAAAATGCAGCACATAAAGTTGGGAAGTATAATATTAAATACAATTATCATGCAGACTATGACTATTTTTACAGAATGATTGTTAAAAAAAAATTAATTGGAACATCTACCAAAAAAAATGAAATAACTGGAATATTTAGGAGAGGTGGATATTCTAGTACTATACCTTTTAAGAAATTATTTTTTGAGGAAATTAAGATCAGATATGATAATGGCCAGAATGTTTTACTACTTTTAATAATTATCATATATAAAATTATAACAAATTATAAAAAATTTTTTTAGTGAAAAAATAAAACCTGGAATTACTTGATGAAAAATATTTTTTATTGGTCACCACATATCGATCAAGTTGCAACAGTAAGAGCAGTAATTAATTCTGCTTATTCAGTGGCTTGTTATTCAAATCAAAAATATAAACCATATTTGATAAATGTTGCTGGTGAATGGGACCAGTATCAGAATGAACTATTAAAAAAAAAAATTGAAATAGTAAATCTAACTAATTCAAAAATTCTGAAAAATAAAGTTTTTAAGGGTTTTTTTAGAAGTAGGATGATTTATTTTTATATTTTTTTAATAGCTTTCTTACCTTTATTAAGATTACTAAAAAAAAATCAGCCAAATTATTTTATAGCACATTTAATTACACCGCTTCCATTATTAATTAATTATTTTTTTAAAATAAAAACAAAATTTATATTAAGAATTTCAGGATTACCAAAACTAAAAAGTCTAAGATTACTAATATGGAAAATAACATTAAAAAAAGTATGTATTATTACCTGTCCAACATTAGGAACAAAAAACTATATTGAAAAATTAAACTTAATTGAACAAAAAAAAATATTTTTATTATATGATCCTGTAATAAGCCCAAAACTAATCCAGGAAAAAAAAAATATCCGATTAAATCAATTTGATCATGATAATTATTTTTTAGCCATCGGGAGACTCACAAAACAAAAAAATTTTATATTTCTCGTAAATGTTTTTAAAGAATTTAATAAAAATAAAAATTATAAATTAATAATTATTGGAGAAGGAGAAGAAAGATCAAAAATTGAAAAAGTAATTAAGAGTAATAATCTTAATGAATCAGTATTTTTAATCGGTTATAAGAATAATGTTTTTAATTATTTTAAAAGAAGCAAATGTTTTATTTTATCATCTTTATGGGAAGATCCAGGTTTTGTGATAATTGAGGCTGGTTATATGAACATACCTATAATATCAAGTAATTGTAAAAATGGACCTTCTGAATTCTTAGATAATGGTAACGGTGGCATATTATTTAACTCGAATGATAAAAAAAGTTTACTTGATAGTTTTTTTAAATTTGAAAGTCTTAAATATAATCAAATTAATAAATTTAAGATTAACTCAAAAAAATCTTCTAGAAATTTTTCAATATTTAAGCATTATAATGATCTAAGTCTAATTTTAAAAAAATATGATTAGTGATGATATATATAAAAATACTG
>MDSW01206315.1_pt1 | contig 15686 bp, 10 predicted proteins | sample 811171 | NCBI WGS metagenome assembly MDSW01 (sample SAMN05326641, study PRJNA326480) | marine metagenome | isolation source: seawater | place: Atlantic Ocean: North West | collected 2012
CCAAACGGATCCATGATCATGCCGATAACCACCAGTACAATCAACAGGGCCAGCATGGCGGTCCAGATATTGCCGAAGAAATCACTCTGGGCGGCCACTTCCTCGAATATGCCGGAGTCCTCGATCACCCCACCCACGGACAGGCTGAGAGCCATGATCGACAGCAACGCACCGATATGCACAGTAGTGCTGGTGGTGGCTCCGCGCACAGCACTTTCCAGGCTAGTGGCGCGTACTTCCCCTTCGTACGTATCGTGGCGTTCGTCGTCTTTGGGTTTGATGGTGTACTCATACACCAGCAACAGCAAAATGATCATCGGCAGCACCACCGGGGCGGTGTGCTCATCCAGGTGCGCATCCAGCAGGAAAGCATAGGCCGCTGCGGTGGCCACGAAGATCAGAATATAGGGGATCAGCGGCCGGAACGCCTGCAGGCTGGGCATCAGGGCCTCGGAAACCGGCGCCACCCGCATGGGGTTTTGCTTGGCAATCAAAGACACCAGGAAGAACAGGGTGGAGGTCAGTAAAAATACTTTGACTCCCCAGCCGTACATCATGTCAGTGGTGACTTCTTTATTCAGCATGGCGATCAACAGCACCAGCAGGCAGGGGCGCAGTACCACCCCCAGACTGCCGCTCATGGCGGTGGCCGCCAGTGCCAGGTTGCGGCGGGCACCCACCCGCCGTAACTCCGCATAAACCACGGCGCCCATGGCGATGATAATGATACCGGAAGCCCCGGTATAAGCGGTGGGCACCGCCATGATCACTACCGCCACAAAGGCCAACAGCTCTGGTGGCAGGCGCCAGGGTTTGAAGATCCGAAAAATGTATTCACCCAGGAAGGTCTGTTTCAGCAGCATACCCACCCAGATGTAAAGACCAATATTCAAAAACAGGAAGGACTGGTCCATGATTTTGTCCACGTACAGCACCATCCCCTGGGGGTTTTCCTCCTGCAGAATAAAAAACCGGGCGGAGCTCAGGGCCATATAGGCGTACAGGGGTACGGACAACAGTGCTTTCCCCAGTGTGCCACCCGGCTGGGCGGTTTTAGGGATAAAAAACAGTTGTGCCAGCGAAACCACTGAGAGGGAGCCAAAACCGATCAGATAGAACCAGCGAATGTGTTCGTTCTGAATCAGAGTGCCGGACTGCCAGCCGTTACTGAGATAACTGTAAGCGGAATAGGTAAGGGCAACGTTGGCAATCAGCTGGGCGGTAATGCCGAAACGATAATCCATCACTGTCTGCATGGGGCGCAGACCGATGTGGTGATGAGTCAGCGTGGCGGTGAGGGCGCAGATAAAAAATACGATCGCCAGGAACACCTGGTTGTAGTCGCGCTGAAACTGCGACAATGCGGAGAGCGCGCGGTCCACTGCCACAAAGCGTTCCACGTTGGCGGTCTTTTGTTGTTTGACCTTGGCGGCTGCGGCGTGCTGCTGTTGACACAGATCGATGCGTTTCTGCAGGGATTCCCGGATGGCGCCCCGATCTATCTCTTCACTGCCGAACATACCGCCAAAAGGATCATCCTGCGCCTCTTGCTGCTTCTGCGCCACCATGCGCCGGACCTCGGCATCAATGTCCACGTTGGGGTCGCAGGCGGGTTCGGGCACATCCAGGCGCAGTATGTGGTAATCGGGCCAGATACTGTTGCCCAGCTTATTGAGTTGGGCATTGAAATTTTCGCCAATACTGAGAAACAACACCCCCAGCAATACAATGAAAACCGGTAGTGAGGACACCCACTCGCGCAGATTACGTCCCAGAAAACTCGTATTCATTTCTCACCACTTTTGTTTGTTATGACACCGCAGCGACACTCACAGGGTCACGAATTATACGGGGGTGAAATAAACTGTGCCACAGATCACAGTTCCGCAATGGCCAATTAATGCGCATTAAAACCGGGCGATCCCGTTGACCGGGCAGTCGACCAAAAAAAGTAGGCCGCCGGTACGCCGGGGGCCTGCCTGATATTCAGCAACAAGTGCTTACTCGCGGTCTTTGGCAGTGCATTCCGCCAGTGACGGGTCTTTCTGGCAGCGGACCTTGCTCAGGAAAGACAGCATTTTCCCGTCGTAGAGTCCGCGGTCCCGCAATGTCAGTCGGGACTGGCGGAACATTTCCATATAGCCTTCCTTGTCTTTCTCCGGCAGATCCAGCCAATAGCTGTCCTTGATACTGGCTTCTGCCTTGTTCACCACTTCCATGGCACGATCGTACTGACTCCAGGCAAATTGTCGGGACTGTTGCCCGAAGTTTTCCGGGAACCGGTCGTGGCGGGCCACCAGCTGAAAAGTGATCTGGATGATGTCGAAATTCACCACCGCGCCGTCGTCACCCAGGCCTTTATAAAGTTCCAAGGCTTCATACGCCACGGCGGGAGCGCCGATGATATCGACACTGCCGTTGTTGAACATGGAGCCGAAATTGGTGAGGGACACGGAAACCGGCGATGCCCCCACCGACTCAATCATAATGGCCTGGGCCTTATCGAAGTCCATGGCGGCAAACTTTTTACCGGCCAGCTCGCCCACGGTGTCAATGGAGCGGTCATTGGTAAACAGGTAGGCCGCGCCACCGGGCAGAATACCCACCACTTCGTAGTCGCCCTGAGTCATCAGCTTGGCCAGCTTGGGGTCTGCCAGATACTGCAACACGGTGCGCATATGTTCTTCGGTGGGGATGGCGCCGATGGAATCCAGCGTGCCAGTAAAGGAATTGAATTCCCGGGCCCGCAGGCCGGTGATTTCCGCGACGTCACAGGCGCCGGATTTCAGATCCTCCGCTGCGATTTTCTCGTCGGTGTAGACTTTCATCTCAAAATCAATACCCCATTTAATCGCTTCCAGTCGATAGTCTTCCATCTGGGTGGCAATGGGGCCTGACTTGCCGACAATATCCCATACACAGAGGGTGCGCTTGATCAGGTCGGCGGAGACGGCGGCGTTACTGGCCAGCAACAGGATGCCGGCGATAACGGGGCTTAAGCAAGATCGCATCAGTTTTTTCATAGCTTCATCCGGAAATACAATTGTTGTAATTGGTTTGACATCACAAATCCGCAGGTGATCCCGGGAGTGGGATCACAGCAGCTCGTCCAACAGGTTCTGGTCCAGTTCGGGTTCTGCTTTTTTATCGTCCCAGAATGTCCCGTAGGCGCCGATGGGGGTGCGGTGGCCGGTGTTTTCCGACCACAGCCGGTCGGACATTTCCAACAGCAGATCCGCTGCCAGCACGTCCATCATACGGTATTCACGACTGGGGGCCGTGGAATTTATCGATTTTGCATGTTGGCGAATGACGGTGCGCACCCGGGACGTGTTGTTGTCGTTGTAGGCGACAAGACCATCCAGCGCCGAAGGCAGACGCACACCTTCCTGCATGCCCAGCTCCCGGGCTTTGGCCAGCTCCTCCCAGGGATCCACGCCCTTGGGAGCCACCCCCGGTATAATTGTCCAAAGCGCGGCGCGAATGGCTTTGGGCAGTCCCCACCACTGTTTGTTGTGTTCCGGATCGTCCAGACAGGCCATGCCGCGTTCCGCTTTGGGCGCCACGTTGAAGGGAACACCCACCGTCATGTTGGCCTGCACATCCGCCAGTGCCGCCTGCAATCCGGATACGGAACCCAGCATCCATACCAGTTGTTCAAAATCATTATCAAACATGGGGCACTCATCGCCGGGTTCGCCCAGCGCTCTCACCAGCGCCTGATAGCTGCCGTAATAACGGGCGGCGGCAATGGCAAACCAACGTTTGGACTGGATGCGGGCATCCTGGGCCTGAGTGATGCGTTGCTCACCGGCAAAGCGGATGTAGTCCAGTTCGTGCTGGAAGGCACGCTGCCCCGCACAGACACCGCCCACCAGTCCCAGCAGAACCTCCAGTTGGTCCGGCGGGGTGGCCACGGTGGCAAACGACGCAATCAACGGCGTCAGTGCTTCGCCACTGGCGCAGGCAATCTGGGCATCTTCCGTGGTGAGCAGGTATGGCACTATAACGTCCTCACCGATGTTGGTCATGGTGTCCCCGGCGACTTTATAGATTGCGGCGGAACAACCGCTTAATACTACTATTGCAGAAGCAACGGCAATCGTTGCCAGCTTTTTGGCCAGACGACCGGAAAAACTGAAGTGCATGAGTGGCTCCCTGAGAATTATTATTTTGATGGTGCGCTGGCGGTTGCCTTTCTTAGTATAGAACCTGGTCCAGAACGCCTAAACGCCTATACGGTACCTTGCCGTTACCCGGTAGGCAAGTTTCTGTCTATAAACAACGATCTAAATTTACACAATAAAACAAACCGCAAGCTCAGATTGAGCAGAGTATAAAAATCCCGGAGCGCTGTATACGAGACCCCACCGCCAGCAGGTCCCTTCGCACCCTAACGTGCCCGGTGGAGCGGCCCCACGTGGCGTCGGTTCCCCGAAAGCGGCATTCGTTGGTGTAGAATAGGGCCCCCTTCCCTGGCAACTGGTGAATCCCGACTCAATGTTAAGCGACCCCGTCAAACAGGAAATTCAAACCGCTTACCGTCAGTTTCTGGAGCGCAAGGGTATCAAGCCCCGTTACGGTCAACGTTTGATGATTGCCGCGGTGGCCAATGGCCTGGCGGCGGTGGCCATGGATGCCGACGGCAAGCGCAGCGGCGGCGGTCAGGTTACTGTCATTGAAGCCGGTACCGGCACCGGTAAGACCCTGGCGTATCTGCTGGGGGTGATGCCGGTCGCGAAAGCGCTGGGTAAAAAAGTGGTGCTGGCCACGGCGACGGTAGCCTTGCAGGACCAGGTCATCAACAAGGATATTCCCGAAGTGTTGCGCCATGCGGGCCTGGATTTCAGTTATGCCCTGGCCAAGGGCCGGGGCCGTTATTTATGCCTGAGTAAACTGGATCGCCTGCTGACACCGGGTCAGGACGGCGGCACGCTGTCGCTGTGGGAGGACTATCCGCAGTTCGCTGTCGACAAGGACGAGGCGGAAATTTACCGCCGGATGGACCAGGCAGTGGAGCAGGGTGACTGGAGCGGTGATCGGGACAGCTGGCCGGAGGCCATCGCCGATACCACCTGGCGTCGGGTCACCAATGATCATCGCGGTTGCACCGGCCGGCATTGTGGCTTTTACGAGGATTGTCCGTTTTATCGTTCCCGCAACCACCTGTACCGGGCCGACCTGGTGGTGGCCAATCATGATCTGGTGCTGGCGGATCTGGCCATGGGGGGCGGTATGGTGCTGCCGGCGCCGGAGGACACCATTTACGTGTTTGACGAGGGCCATCACCTGCCCGACAAGGCCCTGAATCATTTTTCCTGCGCCACCCAGGTGCGGGGCGCGCAGAACTGGCTGCAGGAGCTGGGCCGGATGCTGGATTCACTGGTGGAATCCTCCACCGCCGAGGGCATGGCGGCTGCCGTGGCCACTGCGGTGAAGACACTGGCGGCGGAGCTGGGGGAAACCCTGGGCCTGTTAATGACGACCCTGACGCCGCTGGCCGAAGGTCGGCCCGCCACGGACCACGACCATGCCCGTCTGATTCATCGCTTCGAGCAGGGGGTGGTGCCGGAATCCCTGCGCCAGCAGGCCGGTCAGTTGCTGCCGCCATCGCAGGAACTGCTGCGGCAGTTGCAGCTGGTGGTGGACTGGCTGCAGGAGGGTATGGAAGGCAAACGCTCGGATATTGCGCGCCCCGATGCCGAGGCCTGGATGCCGATCCTGTCGGCCCAGTTGGCCCGGGCCGAAGCCATGGCCAGCGTCTGGTATCGTTACCAGACCGGTGACGCCGCCGGCAGCGCACCGGTGGCCCGCTGGCTGAGTTTCACGGAAGGCGCCCAGGGGCTCGACGTGGAACTGGCGGCCTGTCCGGTACTGGCCAGTGACGTGCTGGCCAGTCATCTTTGGTCCCGGGTGTTCGCGGCGGTGGTCACCAGCGCCACGCTCACTGCCCTGGGCCGTTTTGATCGCTTTCAGTTTCGCTCCGGGGTACCGGCGGACAGTCATTTCAGCATGGTGCCCAGCCCATTCGATTACGCCGCCTGTGGCCGGGTGAGGGTGCCGGAGCTGGCCTGCGATCCCACCGACAGTGAGCAGCATGTCGCGCAACTGGCCCGGTTTTTGGAGCAGTGCTGGCAGCGGCAGCTGGGCACCCTGGTGTTGTTCAGTTCCCGTAAACAGATGGCAGGCGTCCTGGAGCGGGTGAGTGATCCGCTCAGTGCCCGGGTGCTGGCGCAAGGGCAGCAGGGCAAAGCGGAGATGGTACGCTTGCACAAATCCCGTATTGATGCCGGCGAATCCAGTGTGCTGTTTGGCCTGGCCAGTTTTGCCGAGGGGGTGGATCTGCCGGGGGAATACTGCCGCTGTGTAGTGATTGCCCGGTTGCCCTTTGCCGTGCCCGAGGACCCGGTGGATGCCACCCTGGCGGAATGGTTGCAAACCCAGGGGCGCAATTCGTTTATGGAAATCACGGTACCGGATGCCGCCCTTCGCCTGAAGCAGGCGGTCGGCCGGTTATTACGCAGCGAAACGGATGTGGGTGAAATTGTTATTTTTGACCGGCGTATTCTTACCCGACGCTATGGACGTCAGTTGCTGCAGAGCCTGCCGCCCTTTCCTTTGGTGCGCGAGTGAAGCCTCTGGTGCGCGAGTGAGCCCCTGATCCCGGTTTGAGATCGTCCCCAATTGCTGTGGGAAACTGCCTCCCCTCACGGCTATAGCACAAAATCGGGGCTTTGCAAGAATCCGGGTTTTCCACAAAAATTGTGGATATCTCTGTGCATAAACCCTGTAAAAGTTCACCCAAAGGGCATCACCACGTGGTTGGCCACAGTTCGGTTAAAAATTGAACTGAAGCACATTATCTTCTTAAATATCAATGAGATAAGAAATTGAAACCGCAATGGATTTTTTTCTGACTGAATTTTGACGCCATGGTCAACCGCGCTTGACGGATTGTTGGTAACTACGGGACCACCCCACTGGAAAACAGGGCGGCCCGGGGCTCACTGGTAGGTTTCTAAAACGGCGCTCATCCGGGGGGAGGGGTTTACCATCTGGAAGCCGGCGTCGTACAGTTGATTGGCGGCGTCACCCTGACACCAGCGGCACTGTACTTCCACATCCACGGTGGACAGTTCGTCCAGGCTGGACACATCTTCAATTTCCAGCCGGTAAAGACCGTCCTTTTCCATGGGGCGATCACTGGTGATCAACACGCCGTGGCGGGAGATGTCCACTACGTGGCCAAACAAATTGTTGGTGTCGGGCTCGAACACCCGCAGGTAGTAAATGAGGTGAGTTCTGGGTTCCCTGCGCTTCTCGTCCATGCTGCATACTCCCTGCGGGTGGATTAACGGGGGGCGGAATGGCCCTGACTGGTTTAAAAATAGCCCGAGCGCTGATCCGGGTCAAACGCTAACCGTTCCGGCTTGCCTGAGGGCGGTAAGGCGTATACATTGCGGAGCTTGGTTTTTACTGTATTGCGACCTAAGTTTTTTTGGGAGATTGCCGGTTTGATTCGGTGTTTGCCCCCGGGGCCGCTGCTGATATGGCTGTTGCTGCTGGTACCCGGCCCGGCCTGGGCTGGGGTGGATACCGGCAGGATGGTGGACGTGGCGTCCATGAGCGAGCATATGAATCTGTCTGCCGATCTGGACTATGTGGAACAGAGCCAACGGGTCTTCACGCTGGAGGACCTGCTGGCGGACCAGCAGGCCGGTGATATTCCGTGGGTACAGAACCGTCCCCAGTCCCTGGGCTTTGGATTCGACACCAATACCTTCTGGTTTCGCCTGAGAGTGACCAATTCCGCCGCCCTGCCCCTGGCCCGGCTGCTGGAAATTGGAAATCCGGTGCTGGACGAAGTGTTGTTTTACCAGGTGTCAGCCAGCGGCGAAATTCTCAATACTGCCAGAACCGGCGACCAGAACCCGGCCGCTGACCGGCCTTTCTTTCATCACAATCTGGTGTTGCCTTTTACCGTGCCGGCCGGCGCCACTCAGTTTCTGTATTTTCGGGTGACCACCGGTGGTTCCCTGGAGTTTCCACTGACACTGTGGAAACCCGATGCGTTTCAGGACCGGGATCAGGCAAAGCTTTTATTCTTCGGTGCATTGTTCGGGATTCTGGTGGTGATGGGGTTGTACAACTTCTTCGTCTATACCCTGTTCCAGGATCGCAGTATGGTTTACTACTCGGCGTTTTCCCTCAGCCTGTTGATGTTTCTGGCCACTATCCACGGCTTTACCGCCCAGTATCTATGGAGTGAACTCACCTGGGTGAGAGAAAACGCCCTGGTTCTGATCATTCCCATGACCTTGTTCTTTTCGTTGATGTTTTCCCGGCATTTCCTCCAGCTGCAACGATCCCACCCGCGTCTGGATCAGTTGATTCTGGGGTTGGCGGGGCTGTGCATTCTGTTGGTAATGGCGGCGCCCTTTGCCGGCTACCCCGGGCTGATCCGACTTAACGCCGCCATGGTGATTCCCATTTGTCTGGGGGGCATCGTGGTGGGCCTGATGCGTTGGTATAACGGCTACCAGCCGGCCCGCTATTTTGTCATTGCCTGGGGCGCTTTTCTGGCGGCGGTCACCTTTTACGCGCTGTCCAAGTTCGGTCTGTTTGCCCGCACCGGCGCCAGCGATTATCTGGTGCAGATCGGGGCGGTGGTGGAAGCGGTATTGTTTGCTTTTGCCCTGGCGGACCGCATGAATTCGCAACGCAAGGCGTTTCAGGATGCCCAGGCCAATGCCCTGTATTTGCAGCGGGCCGCCAATGAGCGGCTGGAAGCCCGGGTGGCGGAACGCACCGGGGAGGTGGAGCAGGCCATGGCCGAGCTGGAAACCGTGAACCAGCAATTGCAGGCCCTGACCATGCAGGATGGTCTCACCGGCATTCGCAACCGCCGCTATTTCAATGAGCGGCTGGAGGCGGAATGGCAACGGGCGTTACGGAACCGGGACACCATCGCCTTGTTGTTGATTGATATTGATTTCTTCAAGGACTTCAATGACCGCTACGGCCATCTGCTGGGGGACGAGTGCCTGAGAGCGGTGGCCCACCTGATCGCCGCCACCCTGACCCGGCCTTCCGACGCGGTGGCCCGTTATGGGGGTGAGGAATTTGCCGTGGTGCTGCCGGAAACCGATCTTGAAGGCGCAGTGCATGTGGCCGAGAACATTCGCCTGGCGGTGGAACAGGCCACCCTGGTGGCGGAAAACCCGTCGCTGCAGGTGACCGTCAGTATCGGCGCGGCCGCCCGGGTGCCGCAGGCAGACGAACCGGCCCAAACCCTGGTTGCGGTGGCCGATCAGGCGTTGTACGTGGCCAAATCCGCCGGCCGTAACTGCACCCGGGTGGTGGGTGCGGAAGCGCCGCGCTAATTGTAGCCCAGCACGAAACAGCGGCTCAGCTCTTTCTCCAGAGCCCGGCCATAGCGCTGTTTGGCTTTCATGAAATGTCCCAGTGCGCGTTCAGTCCGGCGCTTGGTAGCGGAGGGCTCAGCCTGCTGGGTCGGGGTGCTGCTGGTTGTGGTTTTGGGTCGCTGTTGGCTCATCACGAATCTCCCGATCGGATCGCTCCTGTTGGTTCCGATCTTCCTGCATCAATAGAGTTTTATTATTTTTTTTCGTACTTTCACTATCCCGCAAAGGCAGGTCAGGGGCAATATTGCAGTCGTAACAAGATGCGACAATTCCTTGCGAATTGTGGCGTTTCTGTGGCTGGTGACGGCCGCGGATCAGGCTGGGGAAGTGGCGAACTTTTCCCGGATCATGCAGCCAATGCGCACTCGTTTGCAGGGATCATCGGGAATGGTGCCAAGCGCCTGGGCGTGACGCAGAACCGGCTCCAGCCCCTGGTGATTGGCGATCTGGATGGCCAGCCCCGGCCGGGCATTCAATTCTAGCATCATGGGGCCCTGGTCCTGGTCCAGCACCAGGTCCACCCCCAGATAACCCAGCGGCGCCAGTTCAAAACAGGTGGCCGCCATTTCCAGCATTTGTTGCCAGCGGGGAATGTCGATGCCGGCGATGGGCACCCCGGTATCGGGATGACTGCTCACCGGGCGTGAGTTCATTACACCGAAATGAGTGCGGCCGGTGCGGAAATCAATGCCGGCTCCCACCGCCCCCTGGTGCAGGTTGGCGCGGCCATCGGACTGGCGGGTGGGCAGCCGGATCATACCGAACAGCGGAATGCCGCGAAACACAATCAGTCGGATATCCGGCACCCCTTTGTAAGACACTTCGTTAAAGCACGGGTCATGACGCACCCGGTACTCGATGATGGCGCTGTCAGTGTCACCACCCAGACTGTACATACCGCTGAGAATGTTGGACATGTGATGCTTGATGTCCTCCAGGGAAATAACACTGTCATTGGCTTTGCGGAACTGGCCGCTGGCGGTTTTACCGGCGATCACCAGGATGCCGTTGCCACCGCTGCCATTGGCGGGCTTGATCACGAATTCCCGATAGGAGGCCAGCAGGTTGTGAAGATGGGCGGTCTGGTGTTCCAGTTCAATATGACCGTACAGGGGCGGCACCGGAATCCCGCGGGCGATGGCCCGTTGCTTGGTGATGATTTTGTTGTCCACCAGGGGATAATACCGGCGCTCGTTATAGGGCATGATGAACTCGGCGTTACGCTGGTTCATCCCCACGATGCCCAGCTCCCGCAGGCGGGTCCAGGGAAACTTCACGGCTTGTCCGCCTCTTTGATCAGACCTCGGAAGCGCCACAATTCCAGTAACCGGTAACCGGTATAGCGCCCTACCAGCAGGGTGATGGCCAAAACGATGAGCAGAGTCTCGGGAAATACAAACACCACATGGGACAGGCCGGGATGGGTCATTACCAGATAACCCAGCACCGCCGCGATCAGGCTGCCGGTACCCAGCTTTAAGGCTTCCTGGGAGCCGTTTTCCTCCCACACAATGGACATGCGCTCAATGGTCATGGCCAGGATCACCACCGGAAACAGCGCCACGGAAAGGCCACGTTCCAGCTCCAGTTGCACACTGACGATGCTGAACAGGGCAATCAACAGGATCACGATGGTCAACACCGCCGCCAGTCTGGGCACCAGCAACAATTTGAGCTTCTCCAGATACAGGCGCAGGGCCAGCCCCAGAATCACCAGCATGGTGAACATGATCACCCCCCACAGCAGGGAGGTTTCACGGAACGCCAGCGCAATCAATACCGGCATAAAGGTGCCGAAGGTGGCCAGCCCCACCAGGTTGCGCAGCAACACAATGACCAGTGCCCCCAGGGGGACCATCAGAATGATGCGGTACACGTTCTGGGTTTGTACCGGTAGCGCAAACAGGGAGAAGTCCATCAGCCGGGAATCGGTTTGCCGCGCCCACTGCTCCGCAATCGACACCTGAGACAGGGCGTGGCGGGAAATGGAGAAATCAACCTCCGCCGGTGTACCGCCGCTGACGGTCACCAACGGGTCATCGCCGGTGCGCCACACCAGCACATCGTCACTAAAGCCCTGGGCCCCGGTGACCGGGTTGAAGGCAATCCATTGAAAATCATTGTGCACTTCAATCCAGGGGACCAGGGAGCCGTGTTTCACCAGATCCTGCAGCGGCAGCACATAAACAATCCGCGCCGGGATCCGGGCGCCCGCCAGAATGCGCACCAGCTGGCGCACCCATTCGGCGGAACCGTGGCCGCTTTTGTTGATCAGGGAGATATTCTGGTCCGGCTGCGAGGTGTTGAGGCGCAACAGCAGCTCCCGGGTGAAAGTGGCCACGTCGGCGGAGTGGGACCGCACCTCGTCCAGCAGCGCCATCACCGCCGATCCCAGGGGCTCTTCGTATTCCGGCACCGGAGGATAAGCCGGGCGGGGTGTGGTGCGCGGCCCGGTGGAATCGCTGCTCTGCACGAACTCCATGCGGTAGTACAGCACCTGCTTGCCTTTGGCGCGTCGCACCGCCCACAGGGCCTGGCGGTTGAGGCCGTCGGCTTCCGTGGCCAAACCATAGTTGCTGGAGATAAAGTCTTCGTTGAGTTTGATAAAGCCCGGCGGACTACGGGGAATGTAAAACTGCACTTTCACCGGCCCGCCATTGGCGCGGAACTGCAGCTTGGCCTCCACGGTCCAGACTTCGGATTGTTGGGCGGGTTGTAGGGGCAGTCCCAGACGTTTGTGTTTGTAATACACCGCCCCGACGGCCAGGGCGGTGAGCACCAGTGCAATGACACTGATTTTTGAGATTTTCATTGGTCGTCGTCGGTATTGTTTTCGTGTTCCTCAGCGGGCTCGTCAGCGGCCTCTGCCTGGGCGTTGTCCTCGTCCTCCCGGCGTGGCACAGTGCGGGTGCGGAGGAAGGTGTTGCCGGGATCGACAATGGCCACATCCTTCAAAAACCGACGCCCCAGTAACACCGGATACAGAAACTTGCGGCGATCCGCCAGGGTGAATTCCACCTCGTACTGCTTGCCCGCCAGTTCAATGGGCAGCATCACCACCGGACGCTCCATGCTGGGCCGCTTGTGACGTTTGATCAGCACGCTGCGGGTCAGTGGGGCTTCCAGGGTGATGACATCCTTGCGTTTGGCGGATTGGTATTCCTCGTCCTTGAGCCGGGTTTCACTGGAAAAATGAAACCGTACCCAGGGCTCGCCATCGCGCTCGAAGTGCTCGATGTCGCGGGCATGAATGGAACTGGTCTTGGCGCCAGTGTCCAGTTTGGCTTTGGCCTTAAGCCCATCGGGCAGTACGTAGATATTTTCTATCCATCCCAGGATGATTTTTTCGCTGATATCGGAGTCGGCCATAGCATTGTTGATGGTGATCGCGGTGAGTAACAATAGCCCCCACAGGAGCCGGCGGCTGATAATCGCTGAATACTGCATGGTAATGAGTCGGTCGTTCCTTCGTCTCGTGCCCCGGTTGGCAAACCCGATTGTAATGGTACAGCCCTGCAACTGCACCACCTATCGTTAGCTCCGGGTCACAATTTTGCGGAAGGTGAGATTGATCCGCGGCTGCGCCGGCTGGCGGGCCTTGGGAATCTGGTGCAGCCAGTGATGTTGCAGCGCGCCTTTCATGATCAGCAGATCACCGGAGCGCAGCTCCAGCGCCAGCTTGCGCTCCGGATGCTGGCGGTGCTTGAGCTGAAAGGTGCGCTCACCACCCAGGGACAGGGAGGCAATCACCGGGTTGGTGCCCAGCTCCGGCTCATTATCGGCATGCCAGCCCACACTGTCCCGCTCATGGCGGTACAGATTGGCCAGCAGGCTGTTGAAACGGGCGCCACTGTAGTCCTCGAGCTGTTCCCTGACCCGGCTCAGGGTGGCGCTCCAGGGGGTCGGCTCCAGGGTCAGGCCGGAGTAGGTATAAGTCAGGCCGGGGTCGCCAAACCAGGCCTGCAGACGGGGGATCGGCGTGTCCCGGCCGGCTATGCGGATACTGTCCTGGCGCCAGGGAATCTCCTCCTGCAGGCGGCTGTACAGCTGTAGCGCCGTATCCGGGTCGTAGAAATGCCGGGCCCAGAGGATGTCACCGTCCTCCAGCTCAATCAGTTCCACACTCTGGAGCGGTACCTCATCGAAGATAAACAGATCGTTCTGGCTCATACGCCGCCCCTTTGCCATGCCTGAAACTCGATGCTACAGGGGGGTGGCCCGGGCCGCAACCGCCGCGGCCCTTAGCCGATGGTGACCATGATCCGCAGACCGTCCAGATGTTGCCGGCAGTTATTGCGCAACAGTTTTTCCCCCTGCTGTCGGCGCTGCTCCAGCTGCGCCAGAGCCTCGGTGCCGGCGCTATCCCCCAGCAATGCCTGCAATCGCTGCTGTTCCCGCTCCCAGTGGTGCCGGTGGCGCTCCAGGGCTTGCTCCGCCAGGGCCTGGGTGCGTGCCTGCGCCTGCTGTTCCGCCTGTTGCAGCAGTTCCAGTACCGGCTCCTGCACTTCTTTCAGCAACGGCGTGATCAGTTCCCCTTTCACCCGCTTGAGTTGCTTGTCCAGCGCCTCGGTAGTGACCGCGCTGCCAATATCCCGGCCCTTTTGATCCAGCAGCAGCCGCACCGGGGTGGCGGGCAGCCATTGACTCAGTTGCAGCTCCGCCGGCGCCTGACATTCCACAATATAAAGCGCCTCCAGCAGGATGGTGCCTTCCCGGATCTGTTTGTTTTTCAGCAGGCTCATGACCGAACTGCCCCGGCCGCTGGTGATGATCAGGTCCATGGCATTGCGCACCAGGGGGTGATCCCAGCTGAGAAACTCCAGGTCTTCCCGGGATAGCGCCAGGGGCCGGTGAAAGGTGGCGCTGAAGCCGTCGTCCGGCAGGTTGGGAAACTGGCTTTGTTCTCCGCCGGTGCCGGGCCGGATCAGTATGGAATGCGGTGACAGCGGCTCCTCGTCGATGTTGTAGGCCTCGAACACCTGCTCCAGATAACTCACCAGCTCCGGATCTTCGTCGCTGTCGCGCACTGCCTGCAGCAGCGGTGCCACCTGCTGGTCGCCCTGTGAATGCAGTTCCAGCAGGCGGTTGCGGCCGTGAACAAAGCGCTGGTGCAGTTCCTCTATGTGCTGTCGGGTTTTGCTCAGCAGCGCATCCAGCCCGTCATCCTGCCGTTGCAGCGTGGCCAGAAAATCTTCCCACAGGGACTCAAATACCACACTGTGGGAGGCTTCGGTGCGGGTAAAGGCCTGGAAACCGCGGTCGTACCAGGTCAGCAGATCCTGCTGCAGGGTGCCCGTCAGATAGGGCGCATAGATTTCGATATCATGCTGCTGGCCAATGCGGTCCAGGCGACCGATACGCTGCTCCAGCAGGTCAATACTCTGCGGCAGGTCGAACATCACCAGCCGGTGACAAAACTGAAAATTGCGCCCTTCGCTGCCAATCTCGGAACAGATCAGGGCCTGGGCGGCGTCCTCTTCAGCGGCGAACCAGGCGGCGCTGCGGTCACGTTCGATCAGGGTCAGTTCCTCGTGAAAGGCACTGCAGGCGATGCCGCCCTTGAACTGCAGATGGGCCTGCAGGGCACAGGCGGTGTTCCGGTGGTGACAGATCACCAGAAATTTTTCGGTACGCTGCTGCTTCAGCAGTTCCAGCAACCAGCCCACCCGGGGGTCCTCCGTCAGCCACTGGGTTTCGGGGAACCGGGTTTCCGGGTACAGCTGTTGCTCCAGCTCCGGGGGCAGGCTGGTGTAAGCCAGGGGGGCCGGCAGGGGTACCGGGGTCAGGTGCCGTTGGGGAAAGCCGCTGATGCCGGCGCGGGTGTTGCGGAACAGGGCACGGCCGGTGCCCTGTTGATCCAGTAGCCGGTGTGCCAGTTCGGTGGCGGCGCCGGCGGGGGCCCGGTGGGTTTCCAGTTGGGCGATCAATTGCTGACTGGAGGGGTCGCCAAGCAGGGTTTTCAGCTCGTTCAGCTGCGCCGGCTCCAGGGGCTCCTGATCAATCAGCCGTTCTGCGATCAGGGCGACCCGATTAAACGTCGGCTGTTGCTCCAGGAACTGTTCCAGGCTTTGATAACGGTGGGGATCCAGCAGGTGCAGCTGCGCGAAATGACTTTCCGGGCCTTCTTTTTCCGGGGTGGCGGTAAGCAGCAACAGCCCCGCTGCCTGGCGGCTGAAGGCCTCCACCAGTTCATAGGCCGGGCTGGGGGCACCGGGTTCCCAGGCCAGGTGGTGCGCTTCGTCAACAATCAGCAGGTCCCAG
>MDSW01027462.1_pt1 | contig 15685 bp, 13 predicted proteins | sample 811171 | NCBI WGS metagenome assembly MDSW01 (sample SAMN05326641, study PRJNA326480) | marine metagenome | isolation source: seawater | place: Atlantic Ocean: North West | collected 2012
TTAATGCCACTTATGCTTTCTCCGGTCGCTGTTAGCTGGATGATAGGTAAATCTATGCTCGAAATAAGATTTGGACCAATTTCTAGATTGGTTCGAGAGTTGGGTTGGGATAATCCTTCATTCTTCGGTAGTCCCGAAATGGCTAGAGCTATGATTATGATGATGGACGCCTGGACGTTTATTCCACTCATGATGATTATGATCCTTGCTGGTCTTCAGGCAATCCCAAGGGAAATGCACGAGGCGGCTGAGGTAGATGGCGCGTCCCCATGGAAGAAATTTTGGGAGATCACGTTTCCACTGATGTTACCAGTTTCAATCACGGCAATATTGATTCGTATAATATTTAAGCTCAAACTCGCCGATATTATTATCAATGTCACCTCGGGTGGACCAGGTGGCGCTACAGATAGCGTTACAAGTTTCATTTTTCGTGAATATAGAGACCGGTCAAATGTGGGTTATGGAACTTTCTTAGCTATATTTTATTTAGTAATTATCGTAATCGCGATGACTATTTTGATTAAACTAGCTGATCGCTGGATTAAACCAAGGTACTGATAAATGAAAAAACAGATTTTCCATGACAGTAAAAGTGATTTGTATTTTAAACCAAGCTGGATGGTGAGTAGGGTCTTGATCTATTCAGTTTTGATAGTTTGGGCCATAATGTGTTTATTTCCAATTTATTGGACTATTACCACAACATTTAAGGCAGCGCCGGATGTTATGAAAGGAAACATAGTGCCTTGGTGGGACTTTAAACCTAAGTGGCTAGGGCTAAAATCGTTGGGACTTTCTCCAAATACAATTTTCACTGAGAGCACCGTTCGGGAGGAGTTTTTAAAACGCTTTTGGAATTCAACAATTATTGCCGTTAGCTCATCAAGTATTGCTGTTATTCTCGGTAGTTGCACTGCTTACGGTTTAAGTCGTTTTAGTTATAAGTTTGGTTTTATGAGAAATTCAGATATTTCTTTCTTCTTTCTGTCTCAGCTAATCTTGCCGCCCGTTGTGCTGGCTTTGCCATTCTTAGTCCTTTACAAAGAATTGGCTCTTCTTGATAGTCGAGTTGGTTTAATAGCGCTTTATACATTGACTGTGTTACCGATTGTTATTTGGATTATGCGCGACCAATTTAGTTCAATACCGGTGGAATTAGAGGAAGCTGCCTTGGTGGATGGTCTTTCTCTATGGCGAGCCTTTGGAACAATAATTATGCCAATAGCACTGCCGGGCATGGTGGCAGCTTTTATAATATCCCTTGTATTAACTTGGAATGAGTATTTTTTTGCTGCTCTGCTCACTTCCTCTCATGCTAAAACTTTGCCTGTAATGGTGGCTAGTCAGACAGGTTCTCAGGGTATTTCATGGTGGTCTATGGCTGCATTGTCTTTTGCTGCAATCCTCCCCCTTGTGGCAATTGGAATTGTTTTGGAGAGATTTATAATCAAAGGAATGGCTGCTGGAGCAGTTAAATAATATTTGATCTAGCCAATAAGCTCTTTTTTTTATTTTTAAGTAGCCTCAAATTTCACGCATCAAGTCTTTTGTCGATTCATAGAGTCTCCGAAAAATCTGATAATTCTTTTTGTAGTTAGGGTTGGTTCGGTGTTTAACCGTTCTTTTTAACGGATTCCATTTCTTGATATCAGATTTTTTTACCGCGTTTATGGAAAGCGCTGCCAGAAAGGCATCGCCGTAACTTGCCCCTATAGTTTTCTCTCTAACGTCTTGATCAATTTCGGTAATATCAGAAGTGGCTTGCAACCAAAGTTCATTTTTTGTACCGCCACCAACAGCGAATAATTTGGACGGCTTTTGCCCGATATCTTTAAAGGTATCTGTCACATGCCTTGTTCCATAAGCAATACCTTCGATCATTGCACGAAACAAGTCACCACGATCATGGGTTAAGTTTAACCCAAAGAACACTCCTTTAGCATTGGCATCATGAATTGGTGTGCGCTCTCCTGAAAAATATGGTAGCAATATTAACCCTTTAGCTCCTGGCGGTGAATTCTCAGATTCTGACACAAGAGTACCTAAAGCTTGGCTTGGGTCAAGCTCCGGCGCGAATTGATCTCGAAACCAATGTGTAAGCGTGCCACTGGTTGCAAGACCAGCCATTGCAGCATGCTCACCCTCAAAAAGCCACGGTGCATACCATAATCGTGGATCTTTGATACGCTGTTCCGTCCTTAAAATTATAAAAATGGTTGAACCGTACATTAACATCATATCGCCAGGGTATTCTACACCAACTGACAAAGCCTCAGCAGCTGCATCTATAGTGCCTGTAGTAACCGGGGTACCTTCCGATAGGCCGGTCAAACTAGCAGCTGCTGACGATACACAACCCACTATTTCACCTGACCATTTTAATTCAGGTAACTTGGATATATCTATTATGTCGCCTGCAAGATCCTCTGTCCAATTTTGCTGCGACACATCATAAAGAGGCGAAAAGTTTGCCGCAGTGTAGTGATCGATCACATACTCATTGGTTAAGCGATGTACGATAAAACTGGTCGAAGTTAAAATTTTATGGGTTTTTTTAAACAACTCTAAATGATTTCGTTTAAACCATAGAATCTTTGGTCCCACTGCCTGAGACGTGAGAGCATTCCCGCATCTCTTTAGAATTTTTTCTACACCAATTTTTGAATTAAGTTCCTTTATTTCAGTTTCTGCGCGATTGTCGACCCCGTATAAAATTCCATTTGTTAAAGGGACACCCTTTGAATCAACAGGGAGCATACAGGGCCCTATCGCGCTACAGGAAACAGCTTTAATTGCATCTGACTTTATTCCTGTTTGGTTTAGAATAGTATTGCTGACAAAACAAAAATCCCCCCACCAATCCTCCTCAGGACGATGTTCGGCCCAACCAGGCTTTGGAACCAACATTTTGTGTGCTCGTGTTGCTTGGCCGACAAGCTTGCCTGAATGATCAACTAAAGAACCCTTAGTTTCAAATGTTCCAACATCTATACCCAAAGTGTAACTCATATTAAAACTTAGTCCGATCAAGATTGAAATTATCGTCTATAAGTGCCAGGGCGCCAACCAGAAGCTTAGTAAGTGCCGTAAGGTCATTCAAATCGCACACTTCGAGCGAAGAGTGGGAATATCTCATCGGAAAGCCCAAATCGATAGCCGCAACGCCCTTACCAACAGATTGTACATAGGACAGATCGGTTAATGCTCCGCTGTGAACGCTGCGTTGTAAGTTTATACCTAATTTAACCGCAGTTTTTTCAAATAACGATACCATTGCTGGATGCGGAATAACGCCGTTTAATGTCCCTCGCCCATGAAAGGAAAACATACTTATTGCCGGCCCGAATCCGAGGAGAACGTTACCCCTATCCACCATGTCAGGCGAGTCAGTTGCCAAAATCAAATCTAATTGAATGGCTATGTCGGGCAGTATCTGCTGTGCTAAAGGAAGAACCCCACGTAGATTAAATTCTTCTTGTACACTAAACACCAAATGGACAGGAGGACCAGATGTACGTTTTCTTAGAAAGTCAGCTAGTTCTAACGCTACCGCACATCCAGCTCGATCATCTACGCTAGTCCCAGCAATACGATCTTGGCCAATCTCAAATGCGTTTGGTTGGTATACTACTGGACTACCGATTTGAATGCCTGCTGCTTTTGCTTGGTCGCTACTGGTTAGCCCAATGTCAATATAAATATCTTGGTATGGAACTACCCTGTATTTTTCATCAGTAGACGTAGCATGATGGCTTTTATTTGCTATTAACCCTCTCACGTCTTTACCACCATCAACGCAGACTAAAACACCCTGTGAAGGAAGGGCTCTCTCCGGAATACCGCCCAAACGCTCTACCCTCAAAAATCCATCTGCTTCAATTTTGCGTACAATAAATCCTAACTGGTCCATATGAGTAAAAACCATAACGCTTGGGCCGTTTCCTGGAAAGCTTGCCAGGAGATTGCCCATTCGATCCAAAGTCGTTTTTATTTTTAACTCGTCCAACTTTTGAAGGAGTCTTTGACGAATTGGGTCCTCATAGCCTGAGAGCCCCGGAACTTGCATTAATTCTATTAGGTTTTTGCGAAGACGTTCTTTCATCATCCGGATCTCGTCGCCCTAACTATATTCATAAAGTCTTTAGCTCTTTGAGGGTCTACTAATTGCCATGTATCGCCATTGTATTTTAAAGATGAACCAACAATGCAACCATCGGCCACTGCAAAAACATCTTTTACGGTTTCGTGTTTCACACCTGTGTTGGCGAGCACAGGTGTGTTCGGTAATACAGTTTTTACGGCCTTTAGATCTGACAGAGTGGCTGATTCTCCCGTAATTTGTCCACTAACTAGGACTGCATCTGGGATTGAAGAAAAATCTGTGCTTCTAGCTCGGTCAGCCAGAGAGCGTTGATCAAATGAATAAGCAAATTCCGCTGAAATATTATAAAGCATGAGCATGTCTTGACGACTTAAGTGGTTGCGATAACGCATGGCTTTCCCTGCATCTGGTGACCAAAATCCCATATCCGATGCGTAAACTCCAGTGAAAATTTCGCGAACAAAATGAGCTCCGGTGGCGGCGCCCAGAGCGATCGAAGACATAGGATCCCAAAGCATGTTAACTCCAAAAGGTACAGTAAGAGAAGACTTTAGTTCACCTATTATAAAAGCGGCAGATGCAGTAGATGCTGTGTCAACTTTTAACTCGTATGGACGATCGTTTTCATTACCAAACATGACAGCATCAACACCAGCGGATTGCAACGCCTCCAAGTCTGCTCTTGCATTATCTATTAAACCTTTTAGGCCAGATGCGGAATTAAATAACGGCGAACCTGGGAGTGCTCCTAGATGAACCATTGCTATTACTGGTTTAACTCCACCAAAAACCTGATCGAATCTTTCCATCAACAAAAACATCCTCCAATTACAGCATAAAGACTAGCGATTAATATCTAGTCAAGCAAAGAAAAAATTGCTAAACGAATTCTAGTTAGCGAGGTATTGAATAGGCTAAAGAATGCTTAAAACGCGTAGATGGGACCGACACAAAAAGGGTGGTTTAAAATTCACGGAAATCGGTTTTGGAGGTGCCCCACTTGGAAACCTTTACAGGAGTATTTCTGATGAGGAAGCTCAGAAGACACTCGAGTTAGCTTGGACTTTTGGATTACGCTATTTTGATACCGCACCGCTATATGGGTTAGGTCTAAGTGAGACCAGACTCAATAGGTTTTTGCGAACAAAATCAAGGGATGAATATGTTTTATCCACAAAGGTTGGTAGATTGCTGCTTCCTTGTGAAAGGGAGGAAAGGTCAAATCCCGAAAAATGGTTCGAGGTTCCACAAAGGCAGGAATATTTTGATTACAGTTATGATGGGATAATGCGCTCTTTTGAGTTCTCCTTTGAGCGTCTGGGAGTGAGTCGTATAGACATTCTCTTTGTTCATGACTTATGCATTTTCACCCATGGATCTAAGGAAGCATCCGATAAACGAATTTCTGAGTTTTTTACAAAAAAAGGTTATGATGCACTTTTATCTTTGCGTGACGAAGGAGTTATTTCTGCCATTGGATGCGGTACCAACGAGTGGGAAGTGTGTCAAACTTTGGCAGAGCGTGGGGATTTTGATATATTTTTGCTCGCTGGTCGTTATACTCTGTTAGAGCAAGAAGCACTTAAAAGTTTTTTACCTCTCTGCGAAAAGCGAGGTATTGGCATAATTACTGGTGGGCCATACAATTCCGGAATTCTGGCGACTGGAGCTATCCCAGGAGCGTTTTACAATTATGATCCTGCCCCAAAAAATATAATAGAAAGAGTAGCAGCCATTGAGAAGGTTTGTAATGAACACAATGTATCTTTGAAATCTGCTGTGCTGCAATTTCCGCTGCTCCACCCTTCGCACCTATCAGTAATACCAGGTGGGCAGAGTGTTTCGGAAATGAAAAGCAACATGACCGCAATTGCTGCAAAAATCCCAAGTGATTTATGGACATCTTTAAAATCATCTGGCTTGATGCATATAAATGCTCCAACGGGTTGAAAAGAAATCAATCCCTACCAAGATTAATAAACTTAATCACGTCTTTTTGAGAAATTTGATCGCGCTCGTCTACCTTTGTCGATACGTGCAGAGCTGCTGCTGCTTGGGCGTAATTTATTGAGTCATCAAAACTGTAACCGTTCAATCGACTTGCAGCTAACGATCCAACAAACATGTCTCCTGCACCATGAGTCGACAATGGTTTTACTTGATAAGCTGGATATAATCGAGAAGTTCCGTCTGGGAAGTGCACCTCGACTCCGTTTGCACCTAAAGTCACGATCTTGGTTATATGTGTAGCCTCCGGAGCGGAAATTAAACCAGAATAAAACTCAGCCTCAACTTTATTTAAAATCAAGACGTCTAGTTGTGAGATAAACTCAGAATTTAGTTTACGAGCTGGCGCAGCATTTAGCCAAATTTCACTACCCTTAAGTTTAGCTTTTTGGGTCGTAGTCAAATTGACTGATTCTAGAACCTCGTTTTGCAACAATAGGATTCCAGTGTCGTTAACAATTCTTACAGCACTGTCATCAATACGTAGGTTAGATCCGGACACGATCGCGGCTGCGTAGTCGCCACTTTGTTCAACAATGGCAACGCTCATTCCACTTTCACCTAAATCATGCTGTAACTGATTTGTTTCAATTGAGCATTTGCTCAGAGTTTTTACTAATTTTTCAGCATATGCGTCCGTTCCAACCCGGCCTACGAAGTAAACCTTCGCACCATTTCGTTGCGCCGCAACCGCTTGATTTCCACCTTTGCCGCCAAACATATAATTTACAGCGGATCCAAATACAGTTTCATCTGCTTTCGGTAAAAAAGGTGTTGATACTACAACGTCTAGATGCAGAGATCCTGTAACGCAGAGCCATTTCATTTGATAAGTAAATCCTGAATAATCCTAACTGAATTTGTAGCATCTTGATTTTTGATTGCGTTTAGAAGTTTTGTATTGACGACTAATTTTTCTGTGACACTCATAAAACGTTTAACCGTCCGAATGTTTGTTTTTGTTTCATTGACCGGGTCGAGTCCCGAATTATCGGGGAATGTATCAAAATAAATTGCTCCATCGTAGCCAAAGCGTTGTAACTCGACCAAAAGCTCTATTGTTTGGATTGGGTGAATACTTCCGACCATTAAGCCATTATCCCATTTTCCATAACCATCATTTAGGTGTACCCCTAGGATCCTAGAGTGGCGTGCTATTAAATTAGCGGAGAAAGCAGGCATCTCATCGGCGTACAAAGCATGGGCAAAGTCTAGTGTTACGCCCGTGTTATTGCGTCCTATTTCTTTGATAGCTAGTATAGTTGTTGCTACATCTGGCATCAATGCAAATGCTTTTGGCTCATTTGGCTTATATTCAAGAGCAATATCAACTTCAGAGTTATGGTCTGCGATCTCCATAATTGCCTCAATACTCCAATCCCACAAAGCACTATAATCAGCTTGAAAAGAGTAATCAAAACCATCCTGACCTATCCAAAGAGTCATTAATTTTCCACCTGCGGAGACTAGCGCATCAATACCTTTTTTTGTTTGATCTATTGCACGGCGTCTTACTTGAGAGTTTGGGTGGGTAAAGGCCCCAAGTTTGAATTCTGGTTCTGTGTAATAACGCATCGCTACGCCATTTAAAATCATACCATTACCTTCTAGCGATTTTCTTAAATCACTGACTGGGAGTTGGTGGAAATGGTCGGGATAGTTTAGGTCTGCGGCTGTTACACCTGCTTCTGCAGCTCGCTCTATCAGATCCAAAGTGGTTATTTTTTTTTTACCGGGCCAATAGTTGTTAGCTCCAATTTTAAAAGCATTAAGCCGGGCTGCAAATTTTATTTGATTCATCGCTATTAAACTTTTTTTTGGACAGTTTTCCTAGGGAGAAGAGTATCATCGGTTAGATTAATTGGCAATTACCTGATGATCAAATTGATTAAAGTGCCGGTATGTTAATAGTTAACGAAAATAATTATTAAGTATCACTAGAATTATTGAAGAGCAGTTCAAAAAATTGGTGGACGCCAACTTCTCTGCCAGTATACGATTTAACTGAAATTACATTAACAGGAGGCAAAGCATGCTTTTTGATACCCATTTACACCTTATTTATCCGGAGAAACTCAGTTACCCCTGGTTAAAAAATGTAAAGCTTCTTGATAAACCGAGTATGCTTGAAGACTATACAAGGCGGGCGTCTAGGCTTGGAATTACCGCATGCCTGCACATGGAAGTTGATGTCGCTGAGCATCAAATACGTGCGGAAACAGTGGTAATAAGTGATTTAATCACGGAGTCTCAGACTTTAATACGTGGAGTGATCTCAGCTTGCCGACCAGAATCAGAAGATTTTCCTCTTTTTTTGGATTGGGTGAAAGAAACAAAAATTATAAAGGGGTTTCGCCGGGTTCTGCATGTAGTCCCTGACGCGATCTCTCAATCAAGTCGGTTCAGGGCAAATATCAATCGACTCACTGGTACCGGTTTTACGTTTGATTTATGTGTTTCATCCTCGCAATTAAAGCTTGCTATGGAACTAGTTGATTGCTGCCCCGAAGTTACTTTTGTTTTAGACCATTGTGGGGTGCCTGATATTAAGAGTGGTTACATAACAGATTGGAGTAAAAATATTAGGGCGCTAGCGAAACGTGGCAATGTTGTCGCAAAAATTTCGGGTCTTGTAGCCTATGGTAATCTTGAAACTTGGACCATTGAAGATTTGCGACCTTATTTTGAAGAAACAGTGGCTGCCTTTGGGCATCAAAGAATAATATGGGGTAGTGATAGTCCGGTTTGCAATTTGGGTGGTGGTCTAGAAACATGGGTATCAACAACTTACGCTATAACTAGTGATTGGAGCAAAGAGGATCGGGCCTCATTATTTTGGAGTAATGCTGTCAAGCTGTGGAACTTTGATGCTACTTTTTGATGTTGTACTAATTGAATAATTATCTCATCGAGCAGTTCTTTTTTTGGTCCAGAAATACAATCAAGTGGATAAAAAATCTTTCTTCTCTCAACAAAATTAGATAATTTTTTTGGCGGACAGGATGGGATTCGAACCCACGGAGGAGTTGCCTCCTCACTCCCTTAGCAGGGGAGCGCCTTAAACCACTCGGCCACCTGTCCACCACCCCGTTTATAGAGTACCGGATTATGTTTCAAGAAAATTTAGAAATTTTACAAAAAATACTTTTCATAGAAATTTTGGTTTACGAAATACATTTCAAAATATATCCACATTGTAAAGTTTGTTTGCATTCGGAAGGTTTATCATGAATTTGGCTAGGATTTTTTTTGTTGCTAGTATCGTCTTTCTTGTAGATCAGTTTACAAAGATTTATGTAATCAGAGTCCTGGAACTTGATGAAAAATTATTCATATCAGTTTTTGACCCTTTCCTAAACTTTCAAATGGCTTGGAATCGTGGCATAAATTTTGGTCTTTTTGGTTCCAATGCTGAGTCGACTAAAGTTATCCTAATTCTTGTCGCTGTTACCATTTGTGTTGTACTTGTTTGGTGGGTTCGAAAAAGTAATAGAGTGCTCAGTCACATTTCTGTTGGTTTCGTGGTCGGAGGTGCGCTAGGAAATGCTTTCGATCGTGCAAACTATGGAGCCGTGGTAGATTTTTTAAATATGAGCTGTTGTGGAGTAACAAATCCCTTTTCCTTTAACTTTGCTGATATTGCAATTTTTTTAGGTGCTGTGGGGCTTCTATTTTTTGGAGAGGAGGAGGAAAAAGAGTCCAAATAGAAAAAATTAAATTTGTGTAAGATGGTAGTAGAATCACCTGCAGTTGTGCTACTAATCGTGTTATGAGCGCTTTGGAACACAACATGTTGTTTTTTCGTCCTGACAAGGAGTCCTTTAGACATCCTATAATTAAACTTAATGAAAGTTCGATAAATAAAATATCTGCTGGCGAGGTGGTTGAACGTCCCGCTGCCGTCGTTAAAGAATTAATAGAAAACTCAATTGACGCTCTAGCAAATAAAATCGAGGTCTCATTCGCTAACGGAGGGAAAACTTTTATCAAAGTTGTAGATGACGGATGGGGAATAAACAAAGAGCAATTGCAGCTTTCACTAGACAGCCACGCCACTTCCAAATTTAGAGAAAGTGGTCTGACAAATATTAGTACTTTAGGTTTCAGAGGAGAAGCTTTGCCTTCAATAGCTGCAATTTCCAAATTGCGCCTCTCTTCTATATCAAGAGATGCCGAGCAAGCCTATGAAATTAACTCAAGATCAGGATTTTCGAATGATATAAGGCCTTCCTCAAGAAGAGTTGGCACATCTGTGGAAGTACGGGATATCTTTAAAAATATACCCGCGCGATTAAAATTTTTGAGATCTGATAAGGTTGAAGGAAAAGCCATATTTGATATTGTTCGAGCGATTGCATTAGCGTATCCGGAAGTGAGCTTTTTACTTGTTGATGTCACAAGCCCAGAGCGAAGAAAGGTGCTACTTGATGTAACTTCGGAGGAAGATGACGAGAAACTATTTAACAGGTTGAAACAAATTCTCGGGGAGCGTTTTTCAGAAAACTGCATGCTTCTATCTGAGGAAACGTCAAAATATAAACTGTACGGATATGCTTCGTTGCCGACAAACACAGCGAGCTCTGCTACAAATCAATATTTTTTTGTTAATAGGCGTCCTTTACGAGATCGACAATTAATCAGTTGGCTAAGATCGGCATATTATGACTTCGTCCCAAGAGATCGTTATGCTTCGGCAGTGCTTTGCTTAACTTGTAATTATAACTTAGTAGACATAAATGTGCATCCGATGAAGTCGGAGGTTCGCTTTGAAGAACCTTCAGAGATAAGAGGTTTGCTTTATTCAGCGGTTAAGCGTGCTTTATCCGAAAATGGATTAAAAACTAACCGTGCTCTGAGTTTCAAGGCGACTAATTCTTTCAAGTTGACGGGAAAAAATCCGTATATCGCAGAAAGCTTGCCTGAAGAATCTCAAAATGGACTAAATTTCATTATGAAAAGCGAACAACCACATCAGGTAGACTTTCAACAAAATGCTAAAGAATGGATGTCAGGTAAAATAGACCAACCGGAAGTTGATCAAGAGGTAATAGCCCAGGATAGGGTCCTGGGAGTAGCAAAAGCTCAAATACACGAAAATTATTTAATTTCTCAAACTAAATCTGGTTTGGTAATTGTTGATCAGCATGCAGCACATGAAAGACTTGTTTATGAAAAACTTAAGCTAGATTGGAAAGAAAAGCGGACGGAATCTCAGACATTATTGATTCCTGAGATTGTGGAGCTTAATGAAATCGACAAAGATTTGGTTTTGGGTTTTTCGGACGAAATGAAGTATCTAGGCTTTGACCTTGAGTCGTTTGGTGAAGGTGCAATTTGTATAAGATCTATTCCAGCAATTTTGACCAATGAAAAAGTGGTAGATTTAATTCGTGACGTTTTGGATGAGTTGATTGAACATGGTACCAAGGAAATTCTGGATAAAGTTGTAGACTCTGTAATTTCTAAAGTGGCTTGCTATGGCTCAATTAGATCTGGTAGACGCCTGTCCTCTGCAGAGATGAATAGTTTACTTCGAGATATGGAAGATAATCCGCTTTCGGCTCAGTGCAATCATGGCAGACCAACCTTCATTGAGCTTAGACTTGATGAGATAGAAAAGCTTTTTGGGCGTCGGTAATGAAATGATGGATTTGCCCTATTTGTTTATCTTTCTTATTTTACTTTTAGTGATCATCTTTTTCGTCTGGTTAAACAAACATAAGAAAGAAAAAACTAACACAATAGAAAGTGACATAAACGAAATTCGGAGCTCTCTGATCAGGGTTGTAGACGGTCAACAACAGTTGTTTGGTGGTTTGAGGACCGTATCAGAAGCTCAGTCGATCAATCAGTCTGAAATTTTAAAACATGTAGAGAAACGGTTAAGTGAAGTGCAGAGAACTGTCTCTGAAAATTTAACTGGTTCTGCCACCAAAACCGCCAATACTTTGGGTGAACTTAAACAACGGCTAGTAACAATTGATCGAGCTCAGAGCAATATTGAAAAACTCTCAGGTAATGTGCTTGGGTTACAAGATATATTGTCTAATAAACAAGCCCGAGGAGCATTTGGAGAAATTCAGCTAAACGATATTGTAACAAAAGCATTACCTGCTGACGCGTATACATTCCAGTCTACGCTCTCGAATGGAAAGAGAGTAGATTGTTTAATTCATCTCCCTAACCCGCCTGGTCCAATAGCCATAGACAGTAAATTCCCATTGGAAGCATACGAAAACTTAAGATTGGCAGACAACCAAGAAAGCCAAGCTAGAGCAAATCAGGCTTTTAAGGTCTCAGTGCGAGCCCACATAAGGGATATATCTGAAAAATATATTTTAGAGGGTGAAACCGCAGAGGGTGCTTTGATGTTTATACCATCTGAGGCAGTTTACGCTGAGTTACACTCAAATTTTTCAAGTGTGGTTAGGGAAGGTTTTTCTGCACGAGTTTGGATTGTTTCTCCTACAACGTGTATGGCTACATTGAACACCATGCGGTCAGTGTTGAAGGATGCGAACATGCGGGAACAAGCTGGTCGAATCAGGACTGAATTAGGTATGTTGCAAAAGGATGTAGAAAGATTGGAAGCTAGGACAAACAATTTGAACCGACATTTCGAACTTGCATCGAAAGACTTGGAAGAAGTAAAGGTATCAGCGAGAAAGGTTTCTGGAAGGGTTACTAAAATAGATCGGTTCGAATTTGATGAATTGCAAACAGATCCCTATTTAGACAAAAAAGATAAAGAAAAAAAATACAGAGTGACCTCTACTTAATTATCATTTAAAAAATTTATATATTACGAGGATTTTACGACTAACATTAATAAAGGTGGGTTTAATGAGAATAATATTCATATTAGGTTTGATCGGCACCCTATCAAGCTGTGGCACAGTTGGAGGTGCCGTCAGGGGTCTTGGATCCGACTTAGACATATTTGGTAGTTACATAACTGACTTCTGAATTAGTGAAAGTGGAAAGGTCGCTTTAACTAAATATTTTTGAATAAGTGCTGAAGAGAAATTAATGTTATGTTTTCTTTAGTTAGTTCTCTATTAGCCAAAACGATTCTCAAAAGTCTGGTTAATACTTAGACAAATGTTGTAAAGATCTGTACTGTGGTGACCCATGGAAAGAGAAAAGAAAATTTTGCTTATTGTGACTGGCGGCGTGGCCGTTTACAAAAGCCTAGAATTAATGCGTTTGCTTATTGATGCAAAAATCGATGTTTTGCCGGTTATGACTTCAGCGGCAACTAAATTTGTTACACCATTATCATTTTCATCTCTTTGTAATAACAGCGTCTATACAGATCTTTGGGAACAAAATGGAAATGGCGACATAGGACACATTGAGTTATCTAGACAAGTAGACCTGATAGTTGTTGCTCCAGCAACTGCGAATTTGATAGCAAAAATGGCCAACGGAATTGCGGATGATTTAGCCACAAATGTATTGCTTGCTGCGAATAAAAAAGTGCTTTTAGCACCCTCAATGAACGTGAGAATGTGGGACCACAGGGCGACTAGGCGTAATATTTCTAGTTTAATTTCGGATGGCAACATAATTGTTGGCCCTAATACGGGACCTATGGCTTGCGGTGAGTACGGTATGGGTAGAATGACTGAACCGATAGATATTCTGGCAGCAATCCAGCAACAACTCAACTTTGGTAAATCAAAACCCTTAGCAGGTAAAAGAATTTTGGTAACATCTGGTCCTACTTTGGAGCCAATAGACCCAGTCCGCTATATTTCAAATCGGTCTTCAGGGAAGCAAGGAAAAGCAATCGCTGATGCTTTAGTAAATGCAGGTGCAGAAGTTATATTTATTACTGGACCAGTCACCGCTGACCTTCCACGAGGAGCAAAAATAATAAATGTAGAAACAGGTCAGGAAATGCTCAATGCGGTTTTATCTGATCTGAATTTTGACGCTGCCATTTTTGCTGCTGCTGTTTCAGATTGGAAACCTGTAAATCAGAGCTTAAATAAAATAAAAAAGAACGATTCTGAGATTAATTTGAAACTCGCCTTTTCTCGAAACCCTGATATTTTGGCTATGGTTGGCAAGCATAAAAATCGGCCAGGTTTCCTCATTGGCTTCGCAGCGGAAACAGAAGATTTAAAAAGAAATGCTCAAAAAAAATTGATAGAAAAAGGGTGTGATTTGATTATTGCTAATGATGTTAATTTGGAGACTGGTGTAATGGGAAGCGATGAAACGGCGGTCAAAATTCTGTCAAAGACGGAGGTAAAGAGCTTCCCAAAAATGTCGAAGGTAGATTTTTCTGAACTTCTAGTGAATAGAATAATTCAGGAGCTAAAATGAACTTGGCGCTTCGGATAAAATATGCAAAAAATGCAGATTTGACGCTACCGGTGCCCGCTTACGCTACTCCTGGTTCTGCAGGACTAGATTTAAGGGCTTGTCTTTCTATTAACGAAAGAGACAAGGGCAAAAATATAATGCCAGGCTGCAGGGCTCTGATAGAAACGGGTTTTTCCTTTGAAATACCGGATGGATACGAAGGGCAGATTAGAGCTAGATCTGGTTTAGCGACAAATTACGGTGTTAGTTTAGCAAACGGTGTTGGAACAATTGATAGTGATTACCGAGGGAATGTGGCTGTAATCTTAGAGAATAGAGGTGGTGGTTTGTATTGCGTTAACCATGGGGAAAGAATTGCGCAACTTGTTATTTCACCAATTTTGCGGGTTGAATGTGAGTTGGTGGATAACATCACAAACTCGGACCGAGGAGATTTAGGGTTCGGTTCCACGGGCAAAATGTAAAACAAATAATAATAGAGCACAGTATTTATACCTAATTTTCAGGAGATTGCGCAGGTTATTACCATGAAAAAAAGTTTACTTGATCGGTATTCTCGTAATATTATTTTAAAGGAAATCGGCGGTATAGGACAGAAGAAGCTTTTGCATTCAAAGGTACTAATTGTCGGCGCTGGGGGGCTTGGTTCGCCCATTATATCGTACTTGGCTGCGTCTGGTGTAGGCATTATGGGAATATCTGACCACGATGTTGTTGCCCATTCAAATCTACAGCGCCAAATAATTTATAAGACTAAAGATGTTAAAAAGTCAAAAGCAGTATCAGCAAAAAAGTTCGCTCTGAAACTCAATCCAAGCATTGAGGTAAAATGTATACCCTACTCAATTACGGAGGATAATGCGGAACAAGTTCTAAGCAAATATGATTTCGTAATAGATGGTTCGGACAGTCTGTTGACGCGGTATACCTTAAACAAGGTTTGTTATGAAATTAAGAAACCTCTGTTGATCGGAGCGATAAGTCAATGGGATGGGCAGATTGGTCTCTATGATCCAAATAAAGGCTCTCCTTGCTTTGAGTGCGTTTTTCCGAAGGCCGACGTTTCGCAATATTCCGAAAGTTGTTCTGAGGGAGGTGTTCTTGGACCCTTGCCAGGAATTATCGGCTCTATTATGGCTGCTGAAGCAATAAAATTTTTGACAGATGTGGGAACGAGTTTAATTGGTTCTCTAATGTTGTTTGACTCTCTCTCGGGCGAAGTACGAAAATACAAAACAA
>MDSW01070936.1_pt1 | contig 15681 bp, 26 predicted proteins | sample 811171 | NCBI WGS metagenome assembly MDSW01 (sample SAMN05326641, study PRJNA326480) | marine metagenome | isolation source: seawater | place: Atlantic Ocean: North West | collected 2012
GTGCTGTGTTCGCAGGTGCAATCAGCTCAAGCTCGCGGACTCGTGCTTCAAGCTCAGCAATCCGCTTGTCCTTGGCTTCAGAGGCTTCACGAAACTGCTGCTCAAGAGCCTGACGGGCCTCGGTGTACTTGCCTTCTGATTCAAGCTTGTTCTGCTCAACAGTCCTCTTGAACTCAAGTAACTCCTGAACATCGACGCCATCAGGCACGGTCTTAGCGTCTTTGAGCTTTCCGATTAGCTCGTAATTCTTTTTTTCCAACGCTTGGATGCTGTTTTTAAGTGCATCCACTTCGGAATTGTTTGGAGCCGCAGGAGACGTAATCTCCTGATTTTGCTCTTCAGACATGAATAACCCGTAAGGTTGTTTTCACGACCACTTTACTTTGTCTGCCCAATATGCGGCAGATGTCTTCCCCTTCGAGATATTTTTTGCGTGGCGTGCTTTGAACGATGCGCGCTTAGCCTTGTCCGCAGCACTCTCGCCTTTCCGAGGACGTTTCGTCTTAGCACCCTGCTGCCCGAACCTAATGAGCTTCGGTTTATCGCCGTCTTTAACGACAACAGCGTGAGACTTGCCGCTCGGATGGTTCGGCGTACGGATGGGTTTATCAAAGCCCGCAAACGTATGGCCACCACGCTTGATCGTCATTTGCGCTTAGGCGCAGAACGAAGTTGTGACCGCTTTTTCAGCACAGGATTGCCGGTGCTTTCAGATTTGATCGCAATGATCGGATCGCCTTTAGCGCCACGTCTAGTGACTGTGCCGCCAGTTGGTCCTTTGATGCTGTAGGCGCCTTCGCCTTTGACGCTTGTTACAACGCCATAAGTCCGTTTGCCCTGATAGGTCCAGCTAACCCGCGATCCCTTTTTCATTTTTTCTTGCCTGCCTTCTTCTTCTTGCCTTTGCCCATGGGCTTTTGAGGCTTCTTAGATCCGTGATAGCCAGGCATCACTCGTCTCCTTTTGGCTCTTCTGTTTTAGCAGCTTTCTTCTTTGAAGCAGCTTTCGGCTTGGCTTTCGCCTCTTCGCCCTGGACCGTGAACTTGTACTTAGTTGCGAGAGGGGCCATAGCCACGATTGCGTAACTCATCCAAGGTTAGCTCTGAGCCGTCTTTGGCAACAAATTTTCGAATCGCGTCGGATGCGCCATATTTTTTGACCAATCCATCCCACATCGCAAGACGGCCAGGCCCTAAAACATCACGTTTTTTGCTTTCGCTTTGGTCGTTCAACCACTCGCCATAATCCTCGCGCGCTGTTTCGAACTCTTTTTCAAGACCGATCGGGATGTTGATGTAACGCGAACGACAGTTGAAGTGCTGAGGCGGATATGGACCTTGGCCGTGCTTAAACACCTTGCCGTCTAAAGCACGACAAATGGCTGAGGTACGACTGTCAAGCGTTGCCGTATAGCGGTACTTTGCCGTTGCATCAGGGTTTTCAGCGGCAATGATGCGATCAGCCGCAGTAGCCACCTGATTGACACTGGTCCGAACGATGGCTCTGATCTGATTGTTCGGAATGCTGGTTGCTTGGCCGCCTGCGGCGATGATCGTGTCAATCGATCCACGCTGCTGTTTAGTTAAACGTCCTTTCAGCCTGCGAACAATGCTTGGCACTGATTCACCTTCGAGCAGACCGTTCCGAACAGCATTACTGAACAGCTCCGCCTGCCTGTCAGACATCTTGCTGAAAGCGTCGCGTATTACCTCACCGTTTGGAAGGCTGATCTCTTGTCCGACCGTTAATTGGAAAATGATCGGATTAGTGGCAATACGCTCAAAGCTATCGCTGAGATTGACGACGCCAGCAACCGTAGGTTGAGTCGTCACGATTGCTTGCCCTAATGCTGGACTGATCTCAACAGTGCCAACTGTTGCAGCAGCGCCAGCCGGCAACGCTTTTTGCAGTTGCTCGGCAGCGAATTCAGACTGGAGCACAGCTAAACCCTGTAGCTCCTGAGTCATCGTGGTAATACTGTCGCCAGACCAAGTGCGCAACGACTCGCTTAGTTGCGCAAGGATCGCCCGAAGCCGTGCAGCTTTAACGGGCGATGCAAGCTCGTCAATCCCACGAAGCTGATCAATAGCGTCCAGCACAGCGTCGTTGTATGCACGGATCAGGCGTCGGGACACACTATTGCTATAGCGGTTGAGGTCAATCGCGTTTCGGAATACCTCGCGAAGTTCGCTCATGACTCATAGATGCCGAGATATTGCGGGTCATCGATGCAAGCCACTGAGACATCACAACCAGCCCGAAGCGCATTACCTACAAGATCAGAAAACTCAGCGATCACGTCTTGATCAAACGTACCAATCGAAGTCTCTGACACGCCGCAAATTTTTCCTTGGTTGTACCAAGTGACTCGAATCACTGCATAAGCCTGCTCCGCCAGCTCCTGCTTAGAAAAAAACAGAAGCCGGTTGATCGGATCTCGTTTTTCCCCGTTCCGCAAGTTATCCAGCCAACTCATCCCCAGTCTCCGGCGCTTCTGCTGGCATTGTGGCTTCTTCTGCCGCTTCCGGCCTTGGCTCAGGCTGATTGATTTCGATCAATCCACCTGCTTGTGTCGCCTCAAGCTCTTGTTCGACATCGAAGTCATCACCTAGTACCTCTCCTGCCTCTAGCTGAAGCAGCAAGGTCTCTTGCGTGATGGTTCCAGCCGTGTAGAGCTGCAGCAATGCTTGAATTTCCTGCGGCTCAAGTCGGGTGCCCATGAAGTCGCGATTAACAAGGCTGCTGCCAGGGTTTCGCTCTTGCATGTAATCGGCGTGGAATCGCAAGCTGTTGTCGATCAGATCTTGCATCTGCTGTGCGACGACCATCATGGTGCTGTCGCCCTGGCTGCGGTCGATGCGCTTAGCCTCTGCTGTTTCCCCGACAAGCTTTGCGCCTAGAACAGCAGCAAGACCAAGTTCATTGATCTGCGAGGCGATCTGCTCTAATCGGCGGAACTGCGCGTCATAGCTGTTGCCAGCTGGCTCAATGTATTGAGCAGCAGCACCCTCTGGCAGTGCTAATGCTTCTCCTGGACCTGCGCTGATCTCTTCCGCTGCTGCAGGGAAGCCAAATAATGCAAGCATCGGCACAGCCGAGATATGCAGCTGATTGGAAAGGTCAGATTGAACTTGATAGTGCTGCAAGTTCAACTCTGCAATATCAGCCAAAGGCGGCACCGATTCCAGCACACCCATGCGATTTGAGTAAGCAACGCTGAACGGAATCTCGCTCAAACTTGTACGACCTTCGTCGACGACAACAAAATCGCCCTTCTGATCTTTCTGGTGAATCTCGAAAGCGCCTGGGCTCAGCACTCTGACTTGCTCAACTTGCTTCTCGCCGTACAGGCCATCTGGCACAACGATCTTTTCTGACAAGCGCAGTTGCGTCAGTTCTTGTTTCCCATCTTTAACCTCACTACGCCATCCGAGTATGTCGCGAGGCGTGTAGCTGACCCAATATGGACGGCCGTTCTGATTTGCTGCAGGGGCGTCTACAAGAACGCCAACGTGACCGTACCTAATGCATTGACGGCTGGTAGCGAACAGCCAAGTCTGTAGATCATTGCCTTGCAGATCAACGTCGAAAAGCTGCTCACGAATAACGTCTGATACGTCATCGAGACGCACTGGCTTGCGAGTCAACATGCCTGCAAGCATCCGCTCTAAACGCAAGTAATACGGCGCAAGAACGGATCTCTGTAGTCTGTTGTCATAGGACTCATCAAGTTCTCTTGGCTCTTGCGGCAAAAACTTTCTATGGCCTTTTCTGATCTTGTATGTGCCGCCTAGAAGTGTTTCAATCAAACCCCAATGGGGTTCCATGTTCACCCACGCTGTATTCGGATCGTTCACCTGAGTGACGTTGCCAATACGTTGCCGCCCAGAAAACCCTGAATACACAGCTAAAACCCGCGCGATGCCTGCAGTTTAGTAAAGCCTAATCCCAGTACCACGACCAGCACGCGCATTGAGCATGCTGAAGTCTCTGTAGACGAGATAGCCCAATGCATCGTTCATGTGGTCATAGCCTGCATCCTTGTCAGGATCTCCGGCTTCCGTGTAACTCTGCAGTTCGAGGCATTCGATTGTGCGCTTACAGCGTGGTGCTATCTGAAGCCTGACTTCGCCTTTCCCATTCTCCAGAAGAGCTTGTACAGAAGCCACCCGATCACGGATGGGAGGATTCGCCTTTGGTGATTGGTTGCTGAAACCATACGATTCCAAGATCTGGATGTCTGTGCGGCTGGCATTCGTAGATCGTGCCGAGCCTGATGCGTCAGGGTAGACATAGACAACGGAGTCGGGAAATCTTTGGCGTAATTCTTGTGCCAGGGCGTCGGTGTCATGAGCGCCACTGATCTCGTCGATCAGGTGAAGTTTGTTGTCAAGACGGACACCGATGACTGCGCTCATGTTGCCGATGTTGAAGTCGACGCCAACACGTAGTGGCTCGTTCTGATATTCCTGTTCAGATAGGGCAGAAACGTGTTTGTCTCGATCAAATCGGTCGTAAACCTGACCAGTTGTGAGGTTGCAGAACTGACCTTCCAGATACGCCTGGAGGAGAGATGGGTCGTAGTTCGCGCGTAGTCGCTCGATGAAGTCTTGCGGCAGATGTGGGTTGTCTGCCGTACGCATTCTGATCAATCTGCGGTCAGAGTGCTTTGCCGCATCATCCGAACCGAAGGTTTGCCACATCCATCTGAAACCTTCAGGCGTAGACGCTGCTGCGAACTGCCTGACGTTGCCGGACCTCAAGCGACCAAGAATCTTCGGAAAGGCCCTCGAACAGACGCTTGGATTCACAGTGTCGATTTCATCGGCGAGGACGAACGACAGGTTTAGACCGATGATCCGTGACCAGTTCTCAAAACTGCGGCACAGGATCTTTGTGTCTCCACCAGGTAGATGCAACACATATTCCGGCAGTGGAGATGCACGGAAGGTGTACGGAATCTCGTACTCCTCTAAAAAATTCTCGAAATCGTTCTGCCAGATATCGCGGATCAGAGGCCCTGTCGGCTCCATGACACAGCCGATAAAACCTTGATTAGCTGCTGCGAGGTGCAGAGTCTTCGCGGCTAGCGCTCTCGTCTTCCCTGCCCCATAGCCAGCAGACAAGCCGATGATCTCAGTCGTTTCGTCAGCCACAAAGTCGAGCTGACCAGGATGTAGATCGTCTTGCACACGAGCAAGAACACGCTGCAGATCTATCTGTTCGTTGTTTTCGCCGATGCGCTGCAGGATGTTTCCAGACGGAATCGCAGACAGGATCCCCATCAGTCGTAGATCTTGGCGAGCTTGGCAGCAGTGTTGATACAGCCGAGAGCAGCTTGCAAGTTGGACTGCTCCATGGCTTTCTTCTGAATCACGGAAAGCTGGGACAGCAACAGAGCGGTAAATGCTTGTCGATCAAGGCTGTAGTCCTCCTCAAGCTCTTTACGCGCCTCGGCGATCATCTCGTCGACTCTGCGCTTGCCTAGCCCCCATTCCTGAGCGCCATATTGAACTAAGTCTTGACGCGTAGCGCCGTTCGCCATCATGCGAGTGATTCTGGCGATACGGAACTTTTTCTCTACTTGCGTACAACGCTTGTTAGCCATGACCTCATCCTAGGGAAGCGAAAGAATCCAAGGCATACCAAACGTGGCTATTGCGATAACCACCTTGATGCGTCGGGATGATCGGTGTGACGCCATGTCGATTGCGGTATGCGGGATAGACAAGCATCGAACCGTCGACCTGATCGAAGGTTGCTCCAAACTCAGGGACGTGCAAGTTACCGCCAGTGCTGTTGCGGCGCTTAGTGATGATGATGTTGACGGCTCCTTTGACGTTGGCGTGATCCTGATGAACGGCTGCTGCGATGTTGCAGTTGCTGATGGTCGAGGTGAAGTGATTACTAAAAGACCACTTTTCTGGCACGCGAGTCTTGATGGCCTTGAGATGGCTTTCGACTACTTGCGGTGCATTCGCGCGTAATACCTCGAATGCCTTGAGGCCAGCAGCGCTCATTGCACGACAGAACGTCTTAGCGCTAGTTACGCCATGAACCGATGAGCGCGACGGATAAGGCCGACGCATATGCGGCTTAGGCGGACAAGAGCCAAGGATTGCGCTGTATTGCTTGACCTCTGCTGACTGGTCATGAAGGCCAGAAGAGCGGCGCATGTCCGACTTAGGCACGCGCTTAGTACGCAGCTCTGTGTCTGCGATATTCACGAGGTTCAGCAGGTCTTTAGGCAGCTCGGTAAGGAAGAGGCCAACTTGCGTGCCATCGCGATCAGCAAGGAGGCAGCTGTCATGCACGTTCGGCTCGATGAGCGGAACAGCGTCACCGATCTTGAGACCGCTGTCGTTCGGCGTAAGTGTGACGATCGGCAGTGTCATTTGCTGAAGCAGAAAACATTGGTGCAAGCAGGGAACCAGCTCTGCTGCCAAACCGTTTCACGATGGTCGTTGTAGCAGATGCTGTTCCAGGCAGCCTCGACGCGATAGTCACGTTTCTGCTTGTCGATCACAGACCAAAGACGAGTTAGGGATGGGTCGATGTCGAATGACCATTCGTAGACCAGCTTTTTAAAGGTCGCGGCCGTGTTTTCGAGGATGGGCATCTCAGCGCCTTCGATGTCCATTTTGCAAGCGTCGAAGCCCTTGGCCTCTTCGTCGAAGTTCAGGCAAGGGACTTTGAGTCCTTTGTCGTTCCACTTACGAACGATCGAGTTACGCCACACCTGACTGTTATTGCCGATGTAGAGGGTGACGCTCTTGCGGTCGTCGTGAACAAGCGCAGCCTGCTTAACGGTCGCCTTGAATCTGTTGAGGCGCAGATTGCGCTTGATCATGTCGACGTTGTACGGATCAGGCTCGTAGACAGTCACGTCTGCACCGAGCTTGCAGGCGAGCAACGCGAAAGCGCCGACATTACCGCCACAGTCCATCCATCTTTCACCTGCGCCGATCTTTAGACCGCGCTTGAGGTAAGTCTTGCGACCAATAACCTCCTCGAAAGTTTTGAGATCGCTGAAGCCTGGTCTGTGATAGAAGCGAATGCCGCTGATCGTTCCTTGGACAAGCTTCATGCTGCGAGAGCCTCGATCAGTTTCATGCCGACGTAATCGCCACGTTTACGAGCAGCGTCGACAAGTGCCTTGGCCTCTTCATAGTCTTCAGGGCGAAATTCGATCTGAATGGCCTTCATGACGCCATCAGCAAGATCGTTCGTCGGGTCGTCTAGGTCGTCTAGAGCGGAATAGTCAGGTTCTTCTGCGAAAGACGGAATGTCATCGCCCCAGCCGAGAAGAGTCAGGTCGAAACCAAGATCACCAAGTGCTTCTAGTTCTTTCTGGAGGATGTCGTCATCCCAGGTGCTGTTGAGAGCGAGCTGGTTATCAGCGATGACGTAAGCACGGCGTTGCTCGTCATTGAGATGGCCAAGCGTGATGGTCGGAACCGTTTTGAGTCCCATGACACCAGCAGCCATGAGACGCCCGTGTCCAGCAATGACATTCAGATCGTCGTCGATCAGAACAGGGTTGGTGAAGCCAAATTCTTTGATTGAGCGCACGAGTCGATCAATCTGAGCTTCTGAATGTTGACGAGGATTGTTTTCGTAAGGGATGAGTGTATCTGGGTCACGCTGAACGATGTTTTCGGCAGCAATCATCAGGACCAGTTATCTGGATTCATCTTCCACAATATACGGAGTTGCCTGAGCTTTGGTTCTACTAAGTGCTGCGAACTTACGATGCCTGAAACATCACCGATCGTTATTTGCACGCAACCATCCTCTAGGTTGCGGATTCGTGGATTTGGCATACAAGGCTCTGAGGCGTCGCTCATAGTCTTCAAAAGCTCTGAGGTTGTTCAGATGTTGTTGCTTGGCGTAGTGGTTGTCCATTGATCTGAAGAATGTTGTCGGGGGATGGATCACGACTACTACGTGCCCTGCTTTTCCCGCGCAGCTCTGCAGGTTTTTTATGGCTTTCAGCCTGCATGGGGATACAGGCATCAGGCTCCCCGACAGGGCCTAAGTTACCTCTTCAACGGTGTAAGTAAAGCCAGCTTCAGTGGCTTCATTTTTCATACGTTGAAGTTCGTCTTCGTCGTAAGCAGGATCAGCCCATTGCAAGACTGTGCCGAGGAAGGCTTGTACTTCCCATTTTGGTTGAATGTCACGATTGAGAACCATGAGACTTTCGCGAGCTTCGAGTTCAGTCTGTAGACGCTCGAAGGAATCGAACAGGTCGAGCCAGTAATTGTGATTGTCCATTAGCAAATCACCAGGTCTGTGCACAAGTGACGTCGACGGTGGCGTTCTCAAAAGGCTTAGCGCTCTTGAGGAACTTCACAGCCTGGCTCATGCCGGTGTAGGTGCCGCCGCAAAACTCAACAGCTGAGCGCAGTGCGTCGCGTTCAGCTGTGCTGCCGACAAAGCGAAACAAGATGCTGCGCTCCCAAGGCTGATCAGCATTGCGGAGGTTGACGTGGAACTCAGTCATGAATCTCAGAGCAGTGCGGTCTCCCGCTTGATCTAATTATGACGCATATGGCATGCCACACGCAACCATCAATCCCAGGAGTTGTAGTACTGAGGAGTGCCGTCCCAGATACGGAAATACTTGATGGTGTCTGAAACGTACTGCTTGCCGTCAGACACTTGAATCTTCTTACGGAAGACAGGAGCGTACTGATGCGGGCTGTCTGGCTCAAGCGATTTCATATCAGGCATGGCCTTGCCCTCACCACGGCCATCATCGCCAGTGACGATAGTGCCGATGCAACGAAGCCAGACGCTGGCCTTTGTCATACGCGTGACGACGTAGTACTCAACCAGCGTCATGTCGTAGCCGTAGCTGGAACAGACGATCTGACCGACCTCGAAGCGATCAGTTTGCAGAAGGGTGGAAGCAGTCATGAAGCAGTGCCGTCTCCGGCTGAACTGACACAATCATGACGTATGGCATGCCATAACGCAACTCACATGGCCGCAAGTTTGCGAATCACAGCCGCCACCATGCCGACAAGCTGTGTTCTCGGAATGCCGCTGTAGCGACGGGCTATGTCGTTGACACAGTCATTGACCACGTACCTGCCAACAGGAAGACCGTTAGTCGGCGCTGGCGACTCGATATAGCGACAAGCAGCGTCAGCGATCAGAACGCTGCGCGTCTTGCCAAGGCGCTTGGCTTCAAGGTCGAACATCTCCTTCTGCTCAGGAGTGACGTAGACGTTGACGCGGATCTTTGTAGGTGCAGTGGTCATCAGAAGCGGCGTTTCTTTTGTGTAGTGGTGAACGGTGAGCCCTGGCACGGTCTTATGTCGACCGTCCAGCGCAAGTTCTTGATTCGATAGTTCGGCTGTCCGAGCTTGGCGATCGTGACGGAATCAGGGTTTGAACCGTCAGCAACTACCCAGCCGTTACGCCACTCTCCGTTTTGCAAACGCTCAACAGAGAGGTTTGTCTCGATGGTGGTTTTTATTCGGGTACTCCCTGGGGAGGGTTCTTTATGAGAGAAATGAGTTTTATTGTTTATTTCATGTGCGCGCGAGGCTTCAGAGTCAATAAAACTCATTTCCTTCATTAAACGCACATCCTCGGGGGGAGTGTTTAAAAACGACTGAGCAGGTTTGAACAGGACAGCAGGACGGCCTGCCTTAATGCTCGGAACGACGCCGTCACGAACGAGCAGACCGCGCTTAACGAGCTGATTGAGATAGCGCAGAGCCTGCTGATTCGTCATGCGGCACTGAGCAGAGACCTCGGTCGCAGTCGTGTGAACCTCGTTTTCCCAAAGCGTGCAGGCGTGGTCATACACGCTTGCGATCTGTCCGACAAGGCTGTCCTCTGCCTCTGAGAACGCTTCTGCGGCCATCGCAGCATCACCAGAGCCATGACTACGCCAGCCATCGTCAGTTAGCTCGATAACGATCGACTGAGCTTGTCCACGTCCCATCGGCTTTACAGCGATGCGATGGTCGGTCTGCACCTGACCTTCTTCCGGTACGCGTAACCAGTTCAAAAGCACAGACCAGCTCACAGCAGCAGACAAGCTGTTGTTGCCACGTGATGCTGTAATCGCGTTGCCACCGCTAACGCTCTTATTGGTGTGGTGCACCAGAACAGTTGTTGAATTCGTTCCGGCTAATGCCTGCTCAAGTTGACGTGCAGGCCCATCAAACTCGCTGCTGGATTCTTCGATGCCAAGCAGGCCGATACATGCGTGATAGGTATCAATCAAGACGAGAGAACCAGGGTTCGCGTCAGCCTGGATTCTTATGGCTTCAATGCCTTCATTTGTGAGTTGCACGCGATCCTCGAGAGTCCAAAGGATTACGCGGTCATGCAAGAGATGCTTCTTCTCTCCGTTCTCATCAACCGTCTCTTTTCCCAAGCCTTCACGTTTGAACAGCGTCCACCAGTCAGATTCGTTTTGGTCGGTGCCGACGATGATGAACTTATTAATATGCTGCGTGATTCCGACCCCTAGAAACTGCGACTCCTGGCGCAGAGAAGCAGCAGCTAAGGCGACCATCAATGCGCTCTTGCCTACCTTCGGCGGAGCGACGAGTAAGTTCTGTCGTCCGCTCATGATTACGCCGTCCCATAGAAACGGCTGCGGAACTACGTTGAGGTTGTCGCCGCCTTTTTTAGGCTCAGGTATCGCGAGATCTTGCCCTAAGGCTTTCGCGAGATAACCACTCGCCTCTGCTTTGGTCAGGTTGAAACCAATGTCACAAGCCTGCTCACGAAATAGCAGAAGCCTGTCACTAGGGTCCGTCGTATAGCCAACGACGCGAACGGCGATTTCTTTTAGAGCTTCGAGGCGATCCGACGTGTCCTGGAGAGCTGGGTCGATCTGACAGTTTTTTGAGTCGTTCGCTGTAGTGTCCACACTTGGCCTTTGCTGGGGAGTAGAAAACAGATTGGTTGTAGATTCCTAGCCGTTCAAGCTCCCGGAAGGCAGCAAGCTCGGAACTCGGCTTATAGGGATGCTTCGCGTCGTGTTCGTCTAACGCGGCATCTGACCGCTTACGTTGCATAGCGCTGTATGCGCCATGCATCGCAAGCTCTTCATCAAAATCTGTGGGCAGCGAGTATGGCACCCACTTGAGGAGAGCATAAGCGCGGCTCTCCTTATCGGGATCAATCACCCAACCGATCAGGTTGAGTAGGCAAGTATTGCTGCAATAGCAAGTTCACGTACGCCGTGTCAGACGGAACGCCAATAGGTCGCTTGGATCTGAGGAGCTTTTTGACGCGCGGATCGAGCAAGACGTAGTTTGTGTCTTGATCCTGTTGAGGGTGCATTCAGAGATTGCGACGAGCGAGATGATGCCGCATACTCACCGAGCTAGCAAGGTGAAATGCTCAAACCGATCGAACATCTCAAATTTTATGCGCAGTGGCATCGCTACAGGTTCAAGGACAGCTGGCTAGCGAGATCTGTAACGCAAGTGCTGAGCTTCGATCTAGACGACAACGCAAAGCATTGGATCGAGGTTACGAAAGGTGGTCCAGACGGATGGAAAGTACGCGGCGAAACGCTGCACGAAATCTTGGATAACAAGCTGCGCGATAAACAACAGACAATCGAAGATCGTTGGCGTGAGTGGAGCGATCCACTACTCGACTGTGAGGTGTTCCGCGATGTCGAGGTAATGGCGACTGAGTATCGACTGTGTGAACCAACTAAATCGATGGGCGGATCGTTCGACTTTCTGCTGTACAAGCCGAGCGGAGAAATCATCATCGGCGACTTAAAAACAGTTGGAAGCATGAGCAGCTTCAAACGGCGTAAGCCGGCAACTGATCAGCTCGGCGCTTATACGGCGATGATGCAAAACCGCCATCCAAGCGTTGTGATCGACAGCTGTGTGACGGTTATCTCTGGGCCAGGCGAATGCCGTGTCGTCACGGAAGATCCGGCGAAGTGCGTAGAGAAGTGGCTCGATACCTGGGACAAATACGACTTCAAGAAGAAACGGCGCTGGTGATTGCGCGTACTTTTGTGGCATGCCATAATGGCTTTGGCGAGAGCCACAACTACGCGAATTCAGTATGCAGTCATTTGGACTCCCGAGCCCCGATGCTCGCGATGAGTATGTAGGCATGACGCTGCAAAGCCATGCCTACAGCTATCGCAAAAGCGCCGACGGCAAACGACCTGTCGCTCAAGTCACGCTTGTGCATGACGTAGCCACAGAGTTTGTCGTCCACATATTTCAGTCAGACGCGAATCCTCAGGGTTGGTTCAAGGATTTGTGCTGGCACATTGATGGACGAGATGAACTCTGCCTGTCTGGTCAGATTCCTGAAATCAGGTTCATCGTCACCAAGAAAAGCAAGCGCGGCTCTGAAGGTCGAGAAGGTCTAAACGCTGTTCCAGCTCCTCTCACAGAGCAAACGGCCGAAATGCAAACGTTCTTGCAGAGCATTCCAGGCGCGTCTATCGAGCTTGAGCTGCCTTTCGTTCAAGAGACAAAGGACATCACTGAAGAGCCTGATCAGATCAAGGGGTTCACAGAGAAAGAAGAGAATCGCGGCAAGTGCGACCAACGTCCACGTGGTCGAAAGGATTCAGAGCTGATGACGATCGTCCGCGTTGCCGCAAGGCGTGCAGGCTATGAAGACGACACGCCGTCAGCGTCCTACAGCCCATTCATCAATGCTGTTCTTTGGGAAGCTGCTGAGGAAGGGTTGCTATTTCGCGTGCGGCATGCCACAATGAGCAGCAAGGGCGGAGACGTCCACTGCGCAACAGATTCATGAGCATCCTGCATCCAGTGCAGCTCACGACAGATGAGCTCAATGTGATTGCTGAGCTTGTAAGCGACGCTGTCGCTTACTTGCCTGATCCTGAAGACCAGCCTGAGCCCGGCAGCTTTGCTGACGTTGTTCAGAAACTGGCAGCCAAGTTCCCATTATCCAAGGTCGCCTCATGACTTTCGACAAAGAACGCTACGATTACATCGAGCAATCAGCTGAGGTTGTCGAAGCTCTCGCGGTACACCGCAAGCGCTATCAAGACATCCAAGAAGCTGATCGAAATGTGATCCTCGAGGCTCGCAAGGTTGCGGCACTGCTCGCCGCCTTCGACGCGACCTGGGAAAAGCAAGCCGAGCTTTCAGAAGACGTTTCCAAAAGCGACGATGCAACGCTCAAGCGTTTCACGAACGAAGACGCTGAGACATGGTTCTGGCGCATGAACATGGCGCAAGAGTGCGTGCAAGAAGCAATCGCTGAACAGTGCGCACGCGTCGGCTCAGCTCAGTTCAAGTACAAACAGCTTCAGAGAGACCACAAGGCTTGCATTGATCTGCAGCTCGCTCGCGATCTCGCTGGCAAGCGTTACGACGAGATCAAGAAACAATCTGACAAACCTAAGCGCGGTCGTCCCGGCAAAAGCAAATGACCCAAATGCACTACAAGCCTGAAAACCTCCGCAAGCGCGAACGAGTCATGATCGCTGCGTTCTGCGTGCTGTTTAGTGCCGCTACTTGGTACTGCCTCACGTCGACGCTAGATGACATGACGAAGCGAGACTGCTTAGCTGGCGTGCAGAAAGCATGCGCAGCTCTTGAGCAGTAGTTTCACGTTCACTGTTTACGGCAAACCTGCTCCGCAAGGCAGCAAGCGCCATCTAGGTAGAGGTGTGATGGTCGAGTCGTCAAACCGGGTAAAACCATGGCGACAAGACATTAAGCACGCCGCAGAAAGGTTGCTTCCTAAAGAATGGCATGCCATACTACCGATGCGAATCAAGGTCTCATTCCTATTCGCTCGGCCGCAGAGTCATTACCGCGCAAACGGTCAACTAAAGCCTTCTGCACCGCAACACTGCACAGCTCGCATTGGCGATCTAGACAAGCTCGTTCGTGCTCTGTGCGATGCGCTGCAAGGTCTCTGTTACCTAGATGATTCACAGATCATCGAAATCAACGCTCATCGACGTTATGCCTCCATCGACGAAAGACCCAGCGCCATCGTCACCATCGAAGCCTTCGATGCCCAATCTCGGTGATGTCATCACTACCGATGACATTCTCGTTAAAGGTACTGGCAAGTATTCAGCCAAGTACGTCAACTGGGCACGTGTAGCTCATTTACTCCACGATCACGCTTCTGGCTGGCAGTTTGAAGTTGTGCCTTCTCCTGATGGCACGCACGTTTGGAAAGCTCCTGACGACACTGCTTATGTCGTTGGTCGTTTTCGCGGACCTGATGGTGAGATCACACCTGATTTTCCACAGGCTGTGATGGACAACAAAAAAGCGGCTGTCAAGCACGACAAAGTCACGGCGCGTCTTTTTACAGACACGCATCGCCGTTGCATGGCTACTGCTGCTTGCGCACAGTTCGGCCTTGCATGGCAGCTTTGGGCCAAAGAAGAAGTCGAGGATCCGTTCCGAGATGACGAGTCAACAGAATCTGCTCCTGTGGAAAAACCACAAGATGTGGATGACGGCGACGTGCCTCTTGAAGAAGACGACAAGGAAATGCTGCTCGACATGCTCGATGAACTGAGTGACGAAAAACTCGAACAGTTCTGCAAAGCATTCGACGGTAAGTTTGTAGGGCCAGGCTCAGTCTCTGATCGGATCCAGACGGTGAGCCATCAAAAGTTCATCAATGACTGGCACAGCAAACAGAAGCTTTCCAAGAAAGACCTGAATGGATGACAAGGATCTAAAGGAGTATCGAAGGCGAGCTGACGCCAAACGTCGTCCACTTCAGTTTCAAGTTCGGCTCGACAAGGATCTAGCTGACAGGCTCAAACACTTCATGGAGAGCCGTGGTTACAACCAAAACCAAGCTCTCCGCATCATCATCTCTCAATTTTTCCGAGGTAAACACCGTGCTTAATCTCACCGCATACGGCAACGTTGGCAGCGATCCTGAACAGCGTGAAGCTGGCAACAGCACTGTCACGAACTTCTCTCTGGCCGTGAACCGCAAGACCAAAGACGAAGAAACAACAACGTGGATCAACTGCGCTGTTTGGGGCAATCGCGGCGATGTCGTCATGGACTACGTCAAGAAAGGCATGCGCCTTGTCGTTAGTGGTCAAGCTCATCACCGCGAGTTTGAGCGTAAAGACGGCAGCACTGGCGTAAGCCTTGAGCTGAACGTGAATGACTTCAGCCTGCCGCCCAAGAAAGAAGCAGAAGAGTCTGCACCTGCCAAAAAACGGTCACGTTTCTAGTCTCTGGGGCATCAGCTTTGCTGTATAAGCCCCCAATGCATGACTGATCCAACAATCAAGGTCATCGGCGACCAATATTGCGTCACATACTCAGGTATGCGGCGCTTTTTTGCTGAAGACTGGAAAGCGCAGTGGTTTTACTGCTACTGCCTTCACCTCAAGAATTGCGGACTAGAACCGGCTCGCGCGCCTGACGCTCCTCACACCTGATCCGCTGCAGGTCACTTGTCCTCGCCCTTAAAAAGGATGAGACACAGATCCTAGTCACCAGGCATCAAAGCGGAGTCCATTGATGCAATGTGATTCACAGCCTGTCGCAGCATTTTGCTGTGGTGCCAGTTTTGCTGTGCCATCGCGACACAGAGCTGCATCAACGCATCTTTGTCATCACAGCTCTGTATCTCTCGGACTGTCTTCTCTAGCTGTAGCTCTTCTTCGAGCGACTGCTCGACGATCATCCAATCTGCCCA
>MDSW01024800.1_pt1 | contig 15678 bp, 17 predicted proteins | sample 811171 | NCBI WGS metagenome assembly MDSW01 (sample SAMN05326641, study PRJNA326480) | marine metagenome | isolation source: seawater | place: Atlantic Ocean: North West | collected 2012
TAGAATAAGAATAGATTATTTAGACAATGAAATCATTTCTTTTAATTTTTCATATTCTTCTAAAATACTTTGATTGTCAGCATCATATTTTTTAATTAACTGTTTACATAAATCCATATTTTTAGATTTAAAAAGAGCCCAAAGAACATATATTTTTAAATGTGTTGAGAGCTCTGAATATAAATTTTTAAAAAAATTAGATATATAGATATCAGGATTATTACCTAGAGCTATTATTGCATTTCTTTTTAAAAATTCTGCATTTCTTTTGGGAATGTAGAACCAATAATATTTTTCAAGCAATTTATTGTCATCAGATTTAATAATTTCTTTAAGATCTACTTGTTGGTCTTCATTAAATATTATATTTATTTTATTGTCTTGACCTGGTGGACATGATGTAAGGCAATCATCACACCCGTAAAACTTGTTTCCTATTGCATCTCTTATTTCGTATGGAATAATCTCAGGAGATTGTAACCAGTAAGAGATACATTTATTTGAATCTAATTTATATTCCTCGTCCAATGCCCCTGTCGGGCATGAGATTTGACACAAATTACACTCTCCACAAGAAAAATCAGATTTTTTATCTTCCACAAAATTTAAATCAACATATATTGTTGCAAGAAGCTGCCAGGGGCCCGAACCTGGTGTAAGCATCATTGTGCTTTTACCTTGCCAACCAAGCCCAGAAGATACAAAAAAAGTTCTATCGTAATGGCTTGGATTATCAATAAATGAATGGAATTTAATATCTAACTTTTCAAATACTTTTTCAATTTCAAATATTTTATTTTTTAGAGGTAAATAATAGTCTTTTTCTGCAAATCTGGCTATTTGACCGTGACCAGGAGAAACAAGCATTGATGGTTGTGTTTTATTTTTATAGTTGTAAGTAAGAAGTATTGCAGACTTAGCCCAGCTAAACTTATCCCCTAATCCAGAATATTCTGGTTTAGAAAAAGTAAACTTCATATTTGCATGAAGTTGATTATTTTTAATTTCACTAATTTGATGCTCAAAATTTAATTTAGAAGGAAGACTAGTTACTCCTACGTTAAAATTCGAAGACAATTCTATATTATTGTCTTCGAAAAAATTTATAACATTTATATCTTTCATTTTTTTAAGGTTTTACTATAGTTATTCTAAATGAAAAATTTAATTGTCATTTCAGAATTGGTGCTATTACTTATTTAGCGCTCATTTTGCTTTGATGAGCGCCTCCCAAAAAAAGGGAGGCTTTTTTTTAGGATTGATAAATAGAAGATATGACAAAAGATAAATTAACCGGCGCAGAACTAGTAATCAGAGGCTTAGAGTATCTCAATGTTTCTACTGTTTTTGGTGTTCCTGGTGGAGCGATACTACCTGCGTATGATCCTTTATACGATAGTCCTATTAGACACATACTTGCAAGACATGAACAAGGTGCCGGGCACATGGCAGAAGGTTATGCACAGGCAACAGGTGAACTTGGGGTAGTAATAGCCACTTCTGGCCCTGGTGCTACAAACTTAATTACACCCTTAGCAAATGCGTTAATGGACTCTACCCCTCTGTTAGCCATAACTGGACAGGTTGCATCAGACGCTATTGGAAATGATGCTTTTCAAGAAGCATATACTGTTGGCCTTTCAATGGCAGCTACAAAACATAATTATTTAATAACAGATGCTTCTGAAATACCGCAGATTTTAAAGGAAGCAAAATATATTGCCACAACAGGTAGGCCTGGTCCAGTATTAATCGATATACCAAAAGATATCCTTAATCAACAAGCTTCTTGGGTTGAGCCAGGGGCATTAGAGCTGCCTGGTTATAAACCTACTCTGGAGCCAAACCCTAAAATGATTCAACAAGCAGCAAATTTAATTAAAAAATCTAAGAAACCAATTTTATACGTTGGTGGAGGAATCATTCATTCCAAAGCTAATAGCGAACTTTTTGAACTAGCGACAAAATTTAATATACCAGTTGTTACAACTCTGATGGGAAGAGGAGCATTTCCCGATGGTCATGAATTATGTCTTGAAATGCCAGGAATGCATGGAAACTATACTGCAACAACATCTATTCAGAATGCTGATTTATTAATTGCAATTGGTGTTAGGTTTGATGACAGGGTAACGGCAAATCCATCATTCTTTGCACAAAATGCAAAAGTAATACACGCAGATATAGATCCAGCTGAAATTGGCAAAGTTAGAGAGGCAGAAGTCCCTATTGTTGGAGATGCAAAGAGTGTAATAAAAGGGCTTACTGAAGTACTTAGTGACACAGAACTGAATACTAAAGAATGGATTTCAGAACTTAAAGAAATGAAATCTAAATTTCCGCTGGCTTACAATCAGGAAGACAAGGGGCCACTCAAGGTTCCATATGTCCTGGAAGAACTACAAAAGCTCACTAAAGAAGAAGCAATTGTTGTTTCAGGGGTTGGACAACACCAAATGTGGATTTCACAGCATTGGAACTTTACTGAACCAAATACTTGGTTAAATTCAGGTGGATTAGGTACTATGGGGTACTCTCTTCCAGCTGCAATCGGAGCTAAGGCTGCTTATCCTAATAAGTTAGTTTTAGCATTAGATGGTGATGGATGTTTTCAAATGACATGTCAAGAACTGATTACAGCTTCAACTGAAAATATACCTGTAAAGGTTGTTGTATTTAATAATGGTAACCATGGAATGGTTCGTCAATGGCAGAAGATATTTTATAATAGTAAGTTTTCCGCTTCAGAGCTAACCCATGATACGCCAGATTATGTAAAATTAGCAGAATCAATGGGAGCTGTTGGTATGAGAATGATGGAAAAATCTGATGTTGAAAAGGTATTTAATAAAATGCTTGAAATAAACGATAAGCCAGTTTTGGTAGATTGTGTTGTTGACCCAGATGATATGGTATTCCCTATGGTTCCTGCGGGTGGCAGCAACGATCAGATAATTATGAATAAAGAAGATCTTAAAAATTTATGAGTGAAAGAATTTTATCAGTCTTAGTAGAAGATAAGCCTGGAGTATTGGCGAGGGTTTCATCAACTATATCCAGACGTGGGTTCAATATAAACTCTCTTTCAGTTGGACCTACAAATATTGAAGGCAGATCCAAGATGACTATAGTTACTGAACTTGATGCCGTTGAACAGGTTAAAAAACAATTAAACAAACTTGTTAATGTTATAAAAATAGTTGAACTAGATCCATCTATGACAATTGAAACTGAAGTTTTACTTTTAAAAGTTTCCATTAACAAGGATTCTCAAACTTCTGTAATTGAAAAAGCTTCTTTATCAAATGCCACCTCTGTAGATGTAGGGCAAGATTTTGCAATTTTTGAATTAACAGGTTCATCTAAAGAGCTCGATAAGTTTGAAGCGTTAATGAAGCCATTTGGAATTATAGAAATGGTTAGAGGTGGAAGAATAGCTCTTCAATCTAATTTGTAAGGAGAATATATGGAAAACAAAATAATTTATGACTCATCAATAGACCAAGATTTGATAAAGTCAATGAAAGTATCAGTTATAGGTTTTGGTAGTCAGGGGCATGCTCACTCACTTAACTTACACGAATCAGGAGTAGATATAACTGTTGGTTTAAGAGAGGAATCTGAATCTTTCAGTAGAGCTAAGGACATGGGTTTAAAAGTTGATAACTTAGAAAATGCAACTAAAGATGCTGACATTGTAATGCTACTTTTACCTGATCAAGTTATGGCAGACGTTTACAACTCTGAAATTTCAATGCATATGAAAGAAGGAGCTACTCTCCTCTTTGCACATGGATTCAACATTCACTTCAATGAAATAGTTCCAAGAGAAGATCTTTCTGTAGCTATGGTGGCACCAAAGGGTCCTGGTCATTTATTAAGAAGAACCTACTCCGAAGGTAGTGGTATGCCTTGTCTTGTAGCTGTTCATAAAGATGTTTCAGGAAATGCTGAAAACATTGCAATGTCCTATGCATCAGCAATTGGAGGAGGCAGAGCTGGCATTTTGAGAACTACTTTTAAAGAAGAAACTGAAACTGATTTATTTGGTGAGCAAGTTGTGTTGTGTGGAGGTTTGACTGAATTGATTAGAAACGGCTTCGAAACACTTGTAGAAGCTGGGTACCAGCCAGAAAGTGCTTATTTTGAAACTTTGCATGAAGTGAAGCTAATTGTTGACTTAATGTATGAGGGTGGATTTGAGTGGATGAGGCATTCAATATCTGATACAGCAGAATATGGAGATTTTTCAAGAGGATCGAGAATAATAACATCTGATACAAAAGATGAAATGAAAAAAGTTCTTCAAGAAATTCAATCTGGCGCATTTGCTAAAGAATGGATGGCTCAAGCTAGAGAGGGTTCTCCTTTCTTAAATGAAAAGAGAGAGGAAGCTTCTAAACATCAACTTGAAGAAGTAGGTAAGGGTTTAAGAGAAATGATGCCTTTTTTAAATGCTAAGGATGTAAAAAAAGATAAATGAGTGACGATAAATTAGTCATATTTGACACGACACTTAGAGATGGTGAGCAAAGTCCCGGAATAGCTTTAACTCCATCTGAGAAGTTACTAATTGCACAACAACTTGAAAAACTAAAGGTTGATGTGATTGAGGCCGGTTTTGCTGCATCATCTCCGGGCGACTGGGAAGGTGTTAATTTAATTGCAAAAAATATTCATAATTCAACAATTGCTTCTCTTGCTAGGTGTCATCCAGATGATATTGAGCAGGCGTGGGAAGCAATAAAAATAGCTAAAGATTCAAGAATTCATGTTTTTACTTCTACATCTCAAATACACATGGAGCATATGTTAAGAAAAACCAAAGAGGAAGTGCTAAATGATGCTAAAGAGTCTGTAAGGTATGCAAAAAAACTTTGTGATAATATAGAATTTTCTGCACAAGATGCAACAAGAACTGATAAAGAATTTCTTATAGAAGTATTAAAAGTAGCTGTAGAAGAAGGCGCCACAACTATTAATGTTCCAGATACAGTTGGATATGCAACGCCTCAAGATTACCTAGACCTATTAAAGGCAGTTTACGATGAAGTAAAAGGTGGTAATGAGGATGTAATTATTTCAACACACTGCCACAATGATTTAGGTTTAGCAGTTGCTAATTCACTGACAGCAATTACTGCAGGTGCAAGACAAATTGAAGGAGCGATAAATGGTATTGGTGAAAGAGCAGGTAATACCTCAACTGAAGAGATAATTATGGCGGTAAAAACAAGGCAAGATCAATTTGGTGTTGAAATTAAAGCTGAAACCCAGGAGATATTTGAAACTTCAAGATTAGTATCAAAACTAACTGGATATCCAGTCCAGTACAACAAAGCAGTTGTTGGAAAAAATGCTTTTAGTCATGAATCTGGCATTCATCAGCATGGTTATCTAAGGAATACAACTACTTATGAAATAATGTCTCCAGATTCAGTAGGTCAAGAAGCAAAAATAATACTAGGAAAACATTCTGGCAGAGCTGGCTTTAAAGATGCTCTTGATAAATTAGAAATTAATTTAGATAATGATGCATTTAATAACGCATTTGATACGTTCAAAAAGATTGCTGATAGAAAAGGTGAGATAGTAGAAAATGAATTAAGAGCAATAGTAGGACAAGTTGAGACTAAAAATGATAGCGCAAAACTTATTTCAGTTTCCGTAAATAGTAAAGATGAATTTGCTTCTGCTAGTGTAACTCTTAAGGTTGGAGATGAGGAATTAACTGAAGAAGCAACTGGGGATGGTATGATTCATGCTGCATTTACTGCTGTTAAAACTATTTTAAAATCTGATGCAACTTTAATTGACTATAGAGTTGAAAGTATTACTAAAGGCGCAGACGCAACTGCGGAAATTGTAACAATAATAAATGATGGACACTTAATGAAGCAAGGAAGAGCTGTTTCAACTGATGTTGTACAAGGTTCGGTAGAGTCATTTTTGAATGCGTTAAACAAATGAGTAAACAATATAACATATCATTACTTCCTGGTGATGGAACCGGTCCAGAAGTTGTGAACGAAGCTGTAAAAGTACTTGAAAAAACTTCTAAAGATTATGATTTAGATTTTATTTTTACAAATAATGATCTAGGCGGTGACAGATATTTAAAAACTGGTGAACTTGTCACCAACAAAGATATTGAACAATTTAAAAATTCGGATGCTGTTTTGTTAGGAGCAATAGGCCACCCTGATGTAAAACCCGGAATTCTTGAACAAGGGATACTTCTTAAGCTCAGAAAGGAATTTGATCAATACATTAATTTAAGGCCTGTGGTTCTTTATCCAGGAGTAGAGACTCCCCTGGCAAACAAAAATCCAGAAGATATCAACTTTGTTGTTGTAAGAGAAAACACAGAAGGTCTTTATGCTGGAGCTGGTGGTTATATTCATTACGGAACTGAAAATGAAATTGCTACACAAGAATCAATTAATTCTTATTACGCTATACATAGATGTATCAAATATGCTTTTGAATACACAAAAAAAAGTAATCGTAAAAAAATTACATTATGCGCAAAAACTAATGTTTTAACTTATGCACACGATTTATGGGAAAGAATCTTTTATGATGTCGCAAAAGATTACCCTGAAATTGAAACAGACTATGGCCATGTTGATGCTGTATGCATGTGGATGGTAAAAAATCCAGAATGGTTCGATGTGATAGTTACTGACAACATGTTTGGGGATATCATAACTGATTTAGGTGCAATGATTCAAGGTGGTATGGGTATTGCTGCGGGTGGAAATATTAATCCAAAAGGTGTATCTATGTTTGAACCTATAGGGGGTTCAGCACCAAAATATACAAACAAAAATGTTATTAATCCTTTAGCATGTATTGGAGCCGCTGCAATGATGGTAAAGCAACTAGGAGAAGAGAAATACTCTGACAATATTGAGAAAGCTATAGTTGATACGGCTATAAAGCTTGAATCCCTTTCTGCTGGAAAAATGGGTATGACTACAAGCGAAGTTGGTGACTCTGTAGTTAATTCATTGCAAAATATAAATGACTAATGAAACTACTTATCTCGAAAATCTTTTAGATAATAGAAAAGTAGTCAGAAGTTATAAAAAAGCTACAGTTGATAAAAATAACTTAGAAAACATAGCAAAGTACGCAATTAAAATACCTACCGCTGGATTCTCAAGGGGAATTGAAATATTGAACACTTTTGACATAAAAAAAATAAAAATCGTATCTGAAGTATTTAATGAACATTGTTTCAAAAAAAATAATCAATCTCCTTGGATATCAAATTCTTTAGGATTGTTTTTTTTATTGATAAATGAAGATTCTTATCATAAGAGATATTCTTCTTCTGACAAAAAAAATGCAGTTAACTCAAAAGAATGGGATATTCCCTATTGGTATGTTGATGCCGGAGCAGCATTAATGAACTGTTTACTTCTTATTGAAGAACATGGCTTTGCATCAGGGTTTATGGGATTGCATAACATTGAAAGAAAAAAAATACATGATTTATTTAAAATACCCTTTGATTACCAAATTGTTGGAATGGTTACTGCAGGAGTAGAAGACAGTAACGTATTAAACTCTAAAAGGCAGAGTGTAAAAAAGAAACTTACCCATAATGAATTTTTCAGCAAATAAACATATTGAATCACTCAATAATCCTGAGTACAAATTTATAGTATCCTTAAAAAAAAATCGTAATAGGAAATCATCTAACAAATCAATTTCTGAGGGTTTTAGGGAATGTTACAAGTTGTTGGATTCAGATTATGAAATTGATACTTTGTATTTTTGTGAAGATTTATTTATCGGAGAAAATAATGAAGATCTCCTTAATCAATACCAACAACAAAATACACGGATTGTAAATGTATCTGAAAAAGTTTTTAGGGCTATGTCGTACAGAGATAGACCAGATGGATTCATAGCTATTTTTAATACAAAATACTTAGGATTGCCTGAAAAAATAAATGGTCCAATATTAATTCCAGACCAAATAGAAAAACCTGGAAACTTAGGAACAATGATTAGAACTGCCAAATCTTTCGGTATAAACAATATTTTTCTTTCTGATGAAATAACAGATATTTTTAATCCGAATGTAATTAGAGCTTCTATTGGGCACATTTTTAATATGAATATCTGTAGTGGAAGTAACAATAAAATAATTGATTTTTTAAACTCAAATAATTATCAAATACTACTTTTAGATCCTGAAGGTGAAAAAAGTCTAGAAAATTTTAAACCTGAATATAATTTTGCTTTAGTTGTAGGTGCTGAGCAATATGGTATCTCAAATGAATGGTTTGAGAACGAATCTATATCGTTAAGCATTAGATCAACGAATGATGTGGACTCTTTAAATGCTTCTACTGCTGCTGCTATAGGCATGTGGGAATTAACAAAATAAAATTGGACTTCATAAATAATAAAAACTTAACAATCTTAGATGTGGAAACCACGGGTATAAAAGCCGGGACAAATAAGATTATTGAAATCTACATTTTAAAAGTATTAAATGAGAAAGTAATCGATGAATATTATTCAAAATTTAACCCCAAACAAAGTATTCCCCTATTTATATCAAACCTGACTGGAATATATCAATGGCACATAGAAGATGCCCCAATTATCGATGATGAAATATTTAATATTAAAAACTTTATATCTGATTCGATAATCATAGGTCACAATTTAAAATTCGATTTATCATTTTTAAATTATGCATTGAAAAGTAATAACTTACAAAAATTTAATAATGAAACATTAGATACATTAAACTTGTCTCGAGCACTATTACGTTCCAAGGTAAAAAATCATAAATTAGTAACCTTGAGTAGATATTTTAAAACAATTAATCAAAATGATCATAATGCTAAAGCTGATGTGCTAACAACATATGAAGTTTTTAAACATTTAACAGTATTTGAGCAAATACGGGATAAAAAAAATGTTGAGAGTATCAATAATTTTTTAAATAGTGTTGATTTACATTTAAAAAATAAATTCAATATAAAAAATATTCCAAATACTTTTGGTGTATATTTGTTTTCAAATAAAGAAAATGTTCAATATGTTGGTAAATCTAATAACTTAAGGAGTAGAATTAATTCTCATTTAAGTTATTCACGAAGTTATAAATCAAATAAAATTGTTAATTCTTCTGATAATTTAAAAGTGATAAATTTAAGTAGTGAACTTTCATCACTTATCGTCGAACATAGGCTCATAAATAAATTAAAACCTTCGCTGAACAGAAGGGGGCGCATATCAAGAAATATTTATTGGATAAAGTTAAAGAAAAATAAACATAGCTTTGAAATTTCTAAATTGGAAAATTCAAAAAATACATTATTTCAAGTTGGCCCTTTTTTGAGTTATTCAAAAGCCAAGAATTTTAAACAATTTTTAGATTTCAAATTTGAAACATTAAGTTGTAAAAAAAATAATTCTAGAAAAAATAAATGTGATATATCAATACTAATTGGTACGGACTGTGCTTGTGTGGATTCATTTGATCTTGATGCTTACTTAAAAGATATAAAAGAGAAATTAGTTTTGTTTTTCAACAATAAAGAGAAAGAATTAGAAATACTTACCAAAAAATTGAATCAACAATCTTCCTTACAAAATTATGAAGAGGCTCAAAAATTAAAAAATTTTAAAACAATATTTGAAAATTATATTGATTTTGAAAATTTTATTTCAAGTGCATTAAAGCCTGATTCTAAAGTTGTTAATTTTTTAAAAAATTCGAGTATTTATATTTCAGAAAATAAAATAAATCTGAAATTAGATCCAGCTAACAAAAATGATAATTTTGTGAATTTAGAAGATGATAACTATTCGGAAATTAACTTTTTTAATGAACTTGAATTAATTTTACGTTTTATTAGAAATAAAGAACCTAATACAATAAGTAGATGAGTTTATTTTTCAAATCAAAGAACCTATCGCTTGGGTATGGTAATCAACTTGTCATCAGCAACAAAGATATTTCGTTGGAGCTCTCAAAGAATTATGAAATTGTTGGTAAAAATGGCTCAGGTAAAACAACCTTGATTATGTGTATCAGTAAAAATTTTATTGGAAATACTTTCAAATCTTATATTGAAAGAGGCAATAATTCAATACTTGAGATAGGATCAACTCCTTCTTTAATCCCAAAAATGTCTTTAATTGAAAATATCAATTATTTTCTTCATAATGAAAATTTAGATGAAAAATATATATTAGAAATATTAAATAAGTATGAGCTATACAGCTTTAAAAACGACTTGGTTGAAGATTTTTCTAGTGGCATGGTCAAAAGAAGTGAAATTGCAATCGCAGATATGAAAAACCCTGACGTACTTTGTGTTGATGAACCAATGGTCTACCTTGACGAAGGTGGATCTAGGCTTTTGTTAGATTTATTTAAGAAAAGAGAATTTGATGGAAAATCTACAATTTTATCAAGCCAAGAAACTATTAACGCACTAAGTAATATTGAAAGAACAATAAATCTTAATGATTAGAAAATACATAATTAAAAAAGAAATCAATATGGAATTTAGGAATAATACTTCTTTATTTTTAATCACACCCACAATGTGTGTCCTAATAATTGTATTTCCCATTTTGTCAGAAAATAGATTCAGGGTTGATAATGATTTATTTTTAATTGTTGAGCTTTTATTTTTAATAATATTTACCACTCTTTTTTCAATAAGAAATCCTTTGGATGAGCAAAAGTTAACCAAAGAGTTGAATTTTGGATCAATTAAAAAAGTTGATTACTTTTATAGCAAAACACTTTCAGAAATTGGAATATTTTACCCACAGATTATTCTTTTATTAATTCTTTTTTCTGGTTTTACAAATACCTCTATTAATTCATCTCTCATACATATCTCACTAGCTGTTTTGTTCTTTTGTTTGAATGCGATTATGATAAATCTCTTTTTTCAGGTATTTACTAGTTTTAGTAATAGATTCGTACAATTTACGTTAATTGTTCCAATTTATATTGGGTTTGCAATATTGATTGCCCCTCTTTGGTTAGGTGTAAATCAAGACATAAGTAACATTTATTTAGTGATGTATTTAGGAATTACTCTTGTAATTTTTGCATTTACTAATTTTTATTTAAGGAGTACAAAATGATGTTATATGGTCCTTTGGTAGTCTGGCTAGGGTTGTCATTTTTTGGGCCCTATGATATAACCCAAGGCGTATATTCTAAGCTTTTGTATATTCATGTACCTACTGTTTGGGTTGCATACCTTGGATATACACTAACTTTCTTGTACTCAGTTCTTTACTTCTTCACCAAGAAACATAAGTATGATTCATTAGCAGTGGCAAATGCTAAATCTGGCGTTGTATTTACTATTGTTACTTTGCTAGCAGGTTCTTACTGGGGTAAGCAAACTTGGGGAACTTGGTGGGTATGGGGCGATGCAAGGCTCAACTTAACAGCTATTCTTTTACTAGTTTACTTGGGATATATTGCATCAAGACAATTCAACAAAGACTTGGGAAAGACCGCAAGAAATTCTTCATTCATAGGAATCTTTGGTGTAATTCAAATCCCTATATTGCACTTTAGTGTAATCTGGTGGAGATCAGTCCATCAACAAGCAAGTATTTTAAGTCAAGAAACTGTAGCATCCGGTGATGCCCCTATGTCTACTGACATCTTAGTAACTTTATTATTAAGTGTTTTATTGGTTACTATTGTTCATGTATTTCTTTCCAAAAAGTTTAGAATTTCAAATGATATATTGTGGGACGATTATTTAAATCCTAAATCAAGAGCTAAAATTTAACTAGAGTGAAAAAAAATTATATTGTTGTCCTTTTGGGCATTGGGTTGATTGTTTATGCAAGTACCACCATTGCTGCTAGAAACACTATTTATTACTATACAACTTCAGAAACTACTGGAATAGAAATTTCAAATACTGAAAGAATTAAATTAGGTGGATTTGTTGTTGAAGGTTCAATATCTAAAAATGACGGATTCACAATTTTTACAATAACTGATGGCAATAAAGACATTGAGATAGTGTTCGATGGTTTTGTTCCAGATTTATTTCAAGAAAATATGGGGGTCATTCTCGATGGCGTGTTAGAAAATGATACTTTCTTTGCAGACGATATGTTAGTAAAGCATGATAATGAATATGTTTCGAGTGATGGTGAAACATATAACGTGGAAAATTATTCAGAATGATTTACAACATTGGCATTATTTTTAGCTGGATAAGCTTAACGTTGCTTTTATTTTTATTTTTAAACAAAAAAGCTATATACACAGAAATACTTACCAGAATTAACCTATTTATACAGGTTTTCTTATTTTGCCTACTGGAAATAGGTCTGTTCCTTAATGATTTTTCTATATCTTATATTGCTAATTATTCAGCAAGATCTACTCCCCCTCTTTACAAATTTGCATCTCTTTGGGGTTCATTAGATGGGTCTATATTACTGTGGAATCTCTGCTTAAGTTTTTTTATGTATCTTTATTTAAAATTTTATAAAGACAGTTCTTCAGATCTAGATATTAAGATTTTTTCTCTAATTATGATATTTTTTGTTGGATACACAGTTTTTAGTTCATCTCCATTTGCTGGATGTGTAGAGCTTGCGGCTGTAGGGTGTAGCAATTCAACAATTTTGCCATTTCAAGAATTAGTAACAAGTAGTATTGGTCGTGGCCCCAACCCACTGCTTCAAAACCATCCCCTTATGGCTATACATCCACCAATGTTGTACATAGGATATGTTGGTATGACAATGCCATTTGTTGCTGCAACAAGTAGGCTTTATTCGAAAAACGACAACTCTAATGCATGGGTTGAAGTTGCTGAAAAAACAACTTATATTCCATGGTTGTTTTTAACAATAGGCATTACATTAGGTGCGGCTTGGTCTTATGAAGTATTAGGGTGGGGTGGATATTGGGCTTGGGATCCAGTAGAAAACGTCTCATTTATTCCCTGGTTGCTTGCTACAGCTTTTCTTCATTCTGCAAAAATACAAAAATCTCAAAATACTTTATTAAATTGGAATTATATCCTTGTAGGTCTGATGTTTTTATCTACAATTTTTGGAACTTTTGTTACTCGTTCCGGTGTGCTTATATCAGTTCACGCCTTTTCTAATGGAAATATCGGAACTTATTTACTTTTTGGGATGATGTTTTTTGGATCAATGTTTATCATTATCGGATCTAAGAATATTGAATATTTTTCTAATTCAAAAAAAATTGATAACTGGTTTGGAAAATCAGGATTCTTTGTTTTTAACAATGTATTTTTATTCTCTTCTGCACTAGTAGTCTTTATAGGAACTATATTTCCATTAATTTATGAAACTTTATATAACCGCCAAATAACAATTGGAAGAACTTATTACGACATATTAGTCGGACCACTATTACTGATTTTATTGGCGCTTATGATCTTTTCAATAAAGTTGCCATTAAAAAATATAAATATTAGAAAATGGATAGATGAAAATAATATTTTTATAAATAGTTCTTTAATTTTAAGTATTTTCATATTGCTGTATTTAAACAATTCATACATATTGGTTGCTACAGTAGTCGTTTCTGTTTTATTAATTCTTCTCACGTTTTCCAATTTATTTAAAAACTTCAGGAATCAAAAGACAAATACTTCTTACTGGACAGGACAGATAGCTCATTTAGGTATTGCAATTTTTGCTTTAGGTATAATTTTGAATGTAAGCCAAAGTTACTCTATGGAAAAAGAGATTGATTCTTTTGAAGAATTCAGTTTTAACAATCAAACTTACTTTGTATATGATTCAATTGAGGAAAGCTTACCTGAAAAAAATGTAATTAAACTACCAATTTCAAACCAAAATACTACAAAATATACTTCTTTAAATATATTCAAAAATTCATCCCAACAAGCTATAAGCTCACCAGCAGTATTTAGAACTTTTTTAAATGATATCTACATAACTGTTAAATTCATTGATGAAAATAGCTATAAACTTATAGTTAGAAATAATTATGGAATTTTTATAATGTGGATTGGATTATTTATTTCAAGTATTTCGTTTCTTCCTAGGTTAAAAAAATATGAAAAATAAATATCTAACTATTTGCCTAATGGTAATAATTATCACATTACCAAGCTTATTGCCAGACAGTGAGTCAAGATATGAAGAGTGGAGTAAATCATTATTATGCCCAGTATGTCAAGGTGAGACTATTTTTGACTCTCCTTCAGAATATGCTGACGACATGGGTGTGATTCTTCTTGAACAAATTAATAATGGGATGACTGATGATGAAATTTACTCTTTCTGGGTCACAAGATATGGAGAAAGAATCATTACTAATCCAATTAATCGAAACTTAGAATTACTATTAATCCCATTATTTTTGATATCAGTTTTTATTTTATTGTTTATAAGGAAATTATATGTTAAAAAATAAATGGTTATATGCAGGAATATTTTTATTCCTTTTCCCTTTGTTTCTATTTTTTAATTTAAATGAAAACACTACAAACATTAAAAACGCTTCAACAAATTTAGAAGATGTATCAAATACTGAAATGGAAAAAGTTATAGAACTTAATCCAGACATATTTCCAATGAGAATTGCTCTTGCAAATAGGTACTTCGAAGAGTTTAACTACTCTAACGCACTACCCCACTTTATGTATGTTGCACAAAATTCAGAAGATTTAGAACTAAGAAGTCTTGCTTTATCTCAGATTGGATGGATGGTACATGATTCAGGTGACACATCTACATCTTTAAATTACATTGAAGAAGCATTAGCAATATCTCCAGATTCACTCTTAGCAAAAACATATTATGGAATCATTCTTATTCAACAAGAAGACACGAGAGGTGAGGGTTATGAAATATTGAGCCTTCTAAAGTCAAATCCTGTTTTATCAAATGAAGATCTTGAGATAATCGAAGAAATATTAGCAATTTATGAAAATTAAACTTCTTACCTTAGCGTTATTTATTTCTTTTTGTAGTCAGAATACAGTCGATGAAGGAATCTTCATAGAAACATCAGATCTTAATAGTTTAAAAACATTAGATACTGGAGAAAATATTGACATATCAGAAGCGGATTTTCTAGTAATAAATTACTGGGCTTCGTGGTGCTTGGAATGTATCGAAGAACATCCATACCTTATTGAGCTTTCAAAAACTAAAGGATTTGAAAATGCTGTGTATATGCTTTCATTTCAAGACAGCAGAGAGAACGGACTTAAATTTATTTCAGAATACGGTTCAGGCAATATCAATTACTTAGTTGATGAAAACAGTAAGGTAGCAATATACTCTGGGGTTTTTGGGGTGCCAGAAACACATATAATAAAAAATGGTGAAGTAATTAAAAAGTACATCGGCCCAATATCATTAAACGATTTGCAAGAAATTATTAATAACTATTCACATCTAACTAATTAAGAATTACTATAAATTGAGTGAGATGGATAATCGCGATTTATCGAGGAAAGTCCGGACTCCATAGAGCAATAGAGCTGGGTAACTCCCAGGCAAGTAATTGACGGAAAGTGCAACAGAAAATAAACCGCTTATCTTTGATAAGTAAGGGTGAAAAGGTGGTGTAAGAGACCACCAGTTGTTTAAGTAATTAAACAAGCTTGTAAACCCCTCTAGGAGCAATACTAA
>MDSW01103045.1_pt1 | contig 15673 bp, 14 predicted proteins | sample 811171 | NCBI WGS metagenome assembly MDSW01 (sample SAMN05326641, study PRJNA326480) | marine metagenome | isolation source: seawater | place: Atlantic Ocean: North West | collected 2012
TAAGAGCACCAGGATTTTCTCATCTTCAAGCAATGGATTTTTTAATTAAAGGTCATATGCTAGCTGATGTGCCAGCTGTTTTAGGTTCACTAGATATAGTTTTTGGAGAAGTAGATAGATGACTATTAAAAAAGTAAGTTCTGAACAACCAAAAAGTTTTGAATTCAATTCAAATTTTAAAAAAATTGCTGAAGAAATTCTTAAAAAGTATCCAGAAAAAAATAAAAAAAGTGCTGTTATGCCGTTTTTATATTTAGCTCAAAGGCAAAATTCTAATTGGATACCACTGGCAGCAATTAAATATATTTCAAAATATTTATCTATGCCTTATATAAACGTTTATGAGGTAGCTACTTTTTACAGTATGTTTAACTTAACCCCTGTAGGCAAGTATTTCATTCAGGTTTGCACGACAACACCATGTTTAATAAGAGGGGCAGATAAGATCATAAAAGTTTGTAAACAAAAAATTTCCGAAAAAGAGAATCAAATCTCAAAAAAAGGCGAGTGCTCTTGGACAGAGGTAGAATGTCTAGGTGCTTGTGTTAATGCACCAATGATGCAAATAAATGACAAATACTATGAAGATTTAGATGAAACAAGTGCTTCAAAAATAATAGAGTCAATCTTTCAAGACAAAATTCTAAAACCTGGATCTTATCGGGGAAGAAAAAATACGTCTCCAGAAAATAAAATTAAAATTGAGGACAAACATGCTTAAAGAAGAAAATAAAATATTTAAAAATCTTTATAACGATTACGGCTGGGAAATTGATAATGCGTTAAAGCGAGATGACTGGAAAGGGACGAAAGAATTAATTTCTAAAGGAAAAGATTGGATTATTAATGAAATTAAAGTTTCTGAACTTAGAGGAAGAGGTGGTGCTGGTTTCTCAACTGGAATGAAATGGTCATTTATACCAAAAAAACAAGGATCTAGACCTCACTATTTAGTGATTAATGCAGATGAGTCAGAACCAGGCACCTGTAAAGATAGAGATATTTTAAGATTTGAACCCCAAAAACTTATTGAAGGATGTCTAATTGCAGGTTTCGCAGTAGGAGCACACATTTGTTATATTTATATTAGAGGGGAGTATTTTTCCGAAGGTCAAAGACTTCAGGAAGCTATTAATCAAGCTTATAAAAAAAATTTCTTGGGTAAAAATGCTTGCGGAACTAATTGGGATTTTGATATTCATATACACTATGGAGCTGGGGCCTACATTTGTGGAGAGGAAACCGCACTTTTAGAAAGCATCGAAGGTAACAAGGGGCAACCTAGACTTAAACCACCTTTTCCAGCACTTGTTGGTCTTTACGGCTGCCCTACTATTGTTAATAATGTCGAGACCATAGCTGTTGTACCCACTATTTTAAGGCGTGGAGGAAAATGGTTTGCTTCAATTGGAAGACCTAAAAACACTGGAACTAAAATTTTTTGTATTTCAGGAAATGTTAACTCTCCGTGTAATGTTGAGGAGGAAATGGGTATACCATTAAAAGAACTTATCAATAAATATGCTGGGGGTGTAATAGGTGGTTGGGATAACTTACAAGCTGTGATACCCGGAGGCTCTTCTATGCCTATGTTACCCAAAAATATTTGTGAAACAATTAAAATGGATTTTGACTCTTTAATAGAAAATAAAAGTGGTCTTGGAACTGCCGGAATAGTAGTTATAAATAAAGATCAAGATATAGTCTCATGTATGGCTAGAATAGCTAGATTTTACAAGCATGAAAGTTGTGGACAGTGCACACCATGTAGAGAAGGCTCTGGTTGGATGTGGAGAATTCTAAACAGAGCAACTAAAGGAGAAACCACTTTAAGTGATATTGAATTATTAGATGACGTTACCAAACAAATTGAAGGTCATACTATTTGTGCTTTTGGAGAGGGATCAGCTTGGCCAGTTCAAGGACTATTAAGACACTTTAGAAAAGAAATAGATAAAAAATGTAGCAATGATCCATTAATAAAAAAGAAAAAAGACGTTCCTTATTTGGTTGATCAACATTTATTAGAGAAAAAAAATGCCTAAAATTATAATAAACGGAAAAGAGATAGAATTTGAACAAGGGATGACAGTTTTACAAGCATGTGAACTGGCCAACGTTGAAATACCAAGATTTTGCTATCATGAAAGATTATCAATTGCTGGAAATTGTAGGATGTGTCTTGTTGAAATGGAAAAATCGCCAAAGCCCATAGCCTCGTGCGCGATGCCTGCTGCCGAAGGAATGAATATAAAAACAAATACTAAATTTGTTGAAAAGGCGAGAAAAGGAGTAATGGAGTTTTTATTGGCCAACCACCCACTTGATTGTCCAGTATGTGATCAAGGCGGTGAATGCGATTTACAAGATCAATCACTTTATTATGGAGTAGATAAATCTAGATTTTCAGAGAACAAGAGATACGTGAGTGAAAAATATATGGGACCTTTAATTAAAACACAAATGACAAGATGTATACATTGTACCAGATGTGTAAGATTTGCAACAGAGATTGCAGGGGTTCCCGAAATTGGAGCGGTGGGCAGAGGAGAAAATATGGAAATAACTACCTATTTAGAAAAATCCATGGAGTCAGAACTTTCTGGAAACGTTATAGATTTATGTCCAGTTGGTGCTTTAACGTCAAAGCCATATGCTTTTTCTGCTAGACCTTGGGAATTAAAAAAAACAGAGAGTGTAGACGTTTTAGATGCAGTTGGTTCAAATATAAGAGTAGATACTTATGGATGGGAAGTAAAAAGAATCCTACCTAGACTAAATGAGAATATTAATGAGGAGTGGATATCAGACAAAACAAGATATTCATGCGATGGTTTACTTAAACAAAGATTAGATTCATATTACATTAAAAAAGATAAAAAATTAGTTAAATCAGATTGGGAGGAAGTAAAAAATATTATTATTCAAAAATTTAAAGACACTAATCCTAATCAAATAGCCGGCCATGTAGGTGATCTAGTTAGTTTGGAGACCACACTTGCATTTAAAAAATTTTTCGAAAAATTAGGTAGTGACAATTTAGAGGTAAGAGAAAAGAGGTTTTATATTAATAATGAGGACAAAATGAATTACCTATTTAATTCATCCATTAATGGTATTGAGGAATCAGATTTAGTAATGTTAATAGGATGCAACCCAAGACATGAAGCAACAATTTTAAATGCAAGAATAAGAAAAGCATTTATTAAAAATAAAATTAAAATTTATTCAATAGGAAACCCTGGAGACCAAACGTACCCTTTCGAAATTATAGGTGATGATACCGATACAATTAATGAAATACTCGGAGAAAAACACAATTTTAATAAAATATTAGAAAAATCAAAAAAACCAATTATTATAATCGGTGAGTCAGCTTTAGAATTAGAGTCTGGCAAATTTATATTTGAAGGATTAAAAAACTTCCTGCTTAAAAAAAACTTTATTAATGAGAAATGGAATTCTCTAAATATTCTTATTCAAAATGCTTCAACTGTTGGAGCTTTAGATTTGAAAGCAATTGATAATAAGAAAACTCAATTTAATTTTTTTGATAATTTAGATAACGGTAAATTCAAATTATTGTATCTTTTAGGTTCGGATAATTTGAGATTTAAAAAAAACAATGAGTTTATTATTTATCAAGGCAGTCATGGTGATAGGGGGGCTGAAATAGCGGATGTAATTCTACCAAGTTCTACTTACACTGAAGAGAACGGTTTATTTCAAAACCTTGAAGGAAGAGTACAAGAATGTAGGAAGGCTTCATATCCAATTGGAGACGCAAGAGAAGGTTGGAAGATACTAAATAATATCAGTTTAGAACTAAAAAAAGAAAAATTATTTAATAGTTTTTCTACCTTAAGAAAAGAAGTGCTGGAAAGAATAATCAATTTTACTAAATTAAATGATTTACCAAAATACAAAAAACCATCAGTAAAAAATATAAATGACTTTAAAAAAGAAAAAATTTTTATCAATCAAATAGATTATTATTTTTCTAATTGTATCTCTAGATCTTCAAAAATTATGGGAGAGTGTAGGAGCATTAAACTAAAAACATTGAAATCGGGAACAAATAATTAAATGAATTATTTATTAATATTACTAAACGAGTCTTATAAAGTTTTATTCTTGATAGTTCCTATACTTGTTTCAGTCGCAATGATAGTTTGGCTCGACAGAAGAGTGTGGGGTTTGGTTCAAAAAAGAAGAGGGCCTAATGTAGTTGGTCCTTTCGGACTTTTTCAAACCTTAGCAGATGCTTTAAAATATATTTTTAAAGAAATTATCATACCCGCTAGTGCTAATAAAACAATATTTATATTAGCGCCAATAATCACAATGACTCTTGCGCTAGTAGCTTGGGCAGTAATTCCTTTAAGTGAGACGATGGTTTTATCAGATATTAATGTAGGAATACTATATTTATTTGCCATATCTTCTTTAGGAGTTTATGGGATTATTATGGGAGGTTGGGCCTCAAATTCAAAATATCCTTTTCTTGGCGCAATAAGATCTGCTGCACAAATGGTATCATACGAAGTTTCAATTGGTATTATAATAATAAACGTTTTATTATGTGTGGGATCCTTAAATCTTAATGATATTGTTATAGCTCAAAAAAATCTTTGGTATGTAATTCCACTTTTTCCAATGTTTGTAGTCTTTTTTATTTCTGCTTTAGCTGAAACTAACAGGCCGCCATTTGATTTACCAGAGGCGGAGGCAGAGTTAGTTGCTGGCTACCAGACCGAGTATTCAGGAATGATGTATGCAATGTTTTGGCTAGGTGAATACGCGAATATACTTTTAATGTGTGCATTGGGATCAATTTTATTTTTAGGTGGTTGGTTACCACCTTTAGATATTTATCCATTAAACTTAGTACCAGGTCCTTTTTGGATGATTTTTAAAATACTGTTTTTATTTTTTTTGTTCGCCATAATTAAAGCAATAGTTCCAAGATATAGATATGATCAATTAATGAGATTAGGTTGGAAAATATTTTTACCTTTCTCATTAATTTATGTTGTTTTAACAGCTAGCTTTTTACTTTACTTTGATAAATTACCTACAGGAAATTTTTAAATGAACTTGAATAGAATTTTTAAAACAATTTTTTTAACTGAATTTTTTTCTGCAATCTTTAAAGCAATTAGAGAAATATTTAGAGCCAAGAAAACCATTAATTACCCTTTTGAAAAAGGCCATATAAGCCCGAGATTTAGAGGAGAGCATGCATTAAGAAGGTATCCTAATGGAGAGGAAAGATGTATTGCTTGTAAACTTTGTGAAGCAGTTTGTCCCGCTCAAGCAATTACTATTGAGTCCGAAGAAAGATCAGATGGAAGTAGAAAAACTACAAGGTATGATATTGATATGTTAAAATGTATTTATTGTGGACTTTGTCAAGAGTCATGCCCTGTGGATGCAATAGTCCAAGGGCCAAATTTTGAATTCGCAACAGAAACGAGGGAAGAACTTTATTACAATAAACAAAAATTATTAGATAATGGAGATAGATGGGAGTCAGTATTGGCAAAAAACATAAAAGCTGACAAAATATTTAGGTAAATGCTAGCTCACGCAATATTTTTTTATTTCTTTTCAGTCCTCGCTATTTTTTCTGCTTTGATGGTAATAACCTCAAGAAGTACGATTAACTCGGTATTTTTTTTAATTTTAGATTTTATATCTGTCGGTTGTTTATTTATTATGGTAGGCGCAGAGTTTTTGGGGATGATACTTCTAATAGTTTATGTTGGAGCAGTAGCTGTTTTATTTTTATTTGTAGTAATGATGTTAAACGTGGCACAACAAAAACAATCTTGGTTTATAGGTCAAAAATCTACACATATACCATCTGGATTAATAGTCTCTGTGTTAATTCTTCTTGAACTTTTAGTTGTTATTGGTGGCTGGAAATATAAAGAAAACGTTATGTCAAGCTCTAACCTAGTAATTGATACAACAATAACCAACACTCACTCTATTGGTAGTGTGATGTATACAGATTACATTTTGTACTTTCAATTATCAGGAATAATTCTACTTCTCTCTATGGTAGGAGCAATAATTTTGACTTACAGAAAAAGAGAGAATGTTAAAACACAAAGTTATTTAAAACAAATTTCAAGAGAAAAATCTTCATCCGTATTGTTAAAAGAAGTTGAGTTCAATAAAGGAGTGAAAATTGATGATTGAAATAGGCTTAGGACATTATTTAACTTTAGGAGCAATTATTTTTTTTCTAGGTGTAATTGGAATTTTTTTAAATAGGAAAAACGTAATTGTGATTTTGATGTCAGTTGAATTGATACTCTTGTCTGTAAATATTAATTTAATTTCTTTCTCAATTTTTTCTGGAGACTTACTTGGGCAAATTTTTACAATGTTAATTCTTACAGTAGCAGCAGCTGAAGCAGCGATTGGTTTAGCTATTATTGTAATATTTTACCGAAATAAAGGCTCCATTAGAGTTGAAGACATTCATGAAATGAAAGGTTAAATGGAATACGCAGTAATATTTTTACCTCTTTTAAGCTCCGTAGTTACATATTTTGGAAAAGGATTTGGAAATTTATTTTCTCAAATTTTTTCTTGTTTAATGATTTCTATAGCTGCAATAATATCTGTTGCTATTTTTTATGATGGACTCATCAATAACAATTATGGAAATTATTTAATTTTTGAATGGATAAATTCTGGAAATCTTAATGTTAATTGGTCTATAAAAATCGATCCCTTAAGCTCAATAATGATAATGATAGTGACATCTGTGTCTGCTCTAGTTCACATTTATTCAATAGGTTATATGAGCCAAGATCCACATAAACCAAGATTTATGTCTTATTTATCATTATTTACTTTTTCGATGCTATGTTTAGTGGTTTCAGATAATTTTTTACAATTATTTTTTGGTTGGGAAGGAGTTGGTTTATGTTCTTATTTGTTGATTGGTTTTTGGTTTAAAAGAGAAACAGCTAACAACGCAGCAATAAAAGCTTTTATTGTAAATAGAGTTGGAGATTTTGGTTTAGCTATAAGTATATTTATAATTTTTTTATTATTTGGAACATTAAATTTTGAAGAAGTTTTTTCTGCGATTCCAGAAATAACTAAAACAAACTTGAGTATTTTTGGAGTCGAGTTTAATGCGATAACATTAATTTGTGTTTTTTTATTTATTGGTGCAATGGGAAAATCTGCACAGTTTTTTTTACACACATGGTTACCAGATGCAATGGAAGGCCCTACTCCCGTTTCGGCATTAATTCACGCTGCAACAATGGTTACAGCAGGAGTATTTTTAGTAGTCAGATGTTCTCCCATTTTTGAGTATTCACAATTTGCAATGAATCTAGTTGCTATAATAGGTATGGTAACAGCTATGTTTGCCGCGTCAGTAGCTTTAGTTCAAAATGACATAAAAAAAATTATTGCATATTCTACTTGTAGTCAGCTTGGGTATATGTTTTTTGCAGCAGGAATTGGTGCATATCACATCGCTATGTTTCATTTATTTACACATGCTTTCTTTAAAGCTCTTTTATTTTTAGGAGCTGGATCTGTAATTCACTCATTTCAAGATGAACAAGATATTACAAAAATGGGCGGAGTTTGGAAAAAAATTCCATATACTATGGTGCTCATGTTAATTGGTACATTGGCTCTTACTGGATTTCCTTTCTTATCTGGTTTTTATTCAAAAGATGCTATAATAGAATTTGCTTATCTAAAAAATACATCAGTTGGTTATTACGTAAGTACAATAGGAATTTTTACAGCATTTTTAACAGCTATTTATTCATGGAGATTGTTTTTTAAAACTTTTTTTGGATCATACAACAACAAATCAATTCCAATAGAAAAAACACATGAGGCTCCAATGATAATGATTATTCCATTAATAATTTTAGCCATTGGCGCTTTATTTTCAGGATATTTTTTTAAAGAATTATTTATAGGAAATAACTCAACTTTTTGGGGAGAGTCTATTTTGTTTTTAAACTTTGTAAGATTGGAAAATATTCCATTGTGGTTGATTTTAATAACTCCGATATTAATTATAATAGCAATTCCTTTTTCATATTACCTTTATTTAAAAGATAAAACTATTTTAGATGGAGTAAAAAATTCAAATTTACCGCTGTACAATTTCTTGCTTAATAAGTGGTATATAGATGAAATCTATGATTTTGCTTTTATCAACCCTTTAAAAAAAATTGGAACATTTTTTTGGAAAAAAGGAGATCAAGATACAATAGATAGATTTGGTCCTGATGGAATATCAAAAGTGATAAAATACATTTCTAACAAAGCAGTGCAATTTCAAAGTGGTTATATTTACGATTACGCATTCGTAATGTTAATTGGTCTTTCGGCTTTAATAACTTATTTAATTTTGAACTAAATGAACTTTCCTATTTTATCAACTATAATTTTTCTCCCATTACTTGGTGCTGCCTTTATATTTTTATCGGGTCAGAAAAACGGGAATAAAAGTGCTATATATATTTCTTTATTCACATCATTTGCAAATTTGTTTTTAACTTTTTTCTTATGGCATTCATTTGATAAGAGTTTGACTGGTTTTCAGTTTGTTGAGGAAAAAAATTGGATAAGTGGATTAATCAAATTTAAACTAGGTATTGATGGAATTTCCATATTGTTCATCATTTTAACAGCGTTTATAACCCCGATTTGTATTATTTCTTGTATAAATAGTGTTAAAAAAAGACTTAACGAATTCTTAATTGCAATTCTTATTTTAGAAACATTTATATTGGGTGTCTTTTGTTCCTTAGATTTAATAATTTTTTATCTTTTTTTTGAAGCAGGGTTAATACCAATGTTTCTAATTATAGGAATTTGGGGAGGCCCAAGAAAGATTTATTCAGCATATAAATTCTTTTTATTTACTCTCTTAGGGTCGGTATTAATGCTTGCAGCAATTATTTTTATTTATTGGTCAATGGGTACCACAGATTATACAGAAATTTACAAATTAAAAATCCCTCAAGAGTATCAATACATTTTATGGCTAGCATTTTTCAGTTCATTTGCTGTTAAAACCCCTATGTGGCCTGTTCATACTTGGTTACCTGATGCTCATGTTGAGGCACCGACAGCAGGTTCCGTAATACTTGCAGCTATTCTTTTAAAAATGGCAGGTTATGGTTTTTTAAGATTTTCGCTAGGGATGTTTCCCATTGCTTCAGATTTTTTTACTCCATTGATATTTTCATTAAGTATTATAGCAATTATTTACACTTCATTAGTAGCACTGATGCAAGATGATATGAAAAAACTAATTGCATACTCTTCAGTAGCACACATGGGATTTGTAACACTTGGAATATTTACATTTAATAAACAAGGTATTGAGGGCAGTATTTTTCAAATGATAAGTCATGGAATAATTTCTGCTGCTTTATTTCTATGTGTTGGTGTTTTATATGATAGGACAAGCTCAAGAATGATTAAGACTTTTGGCGGAGTAGTTAACTATTTACCAAACTTCTCATTAATATTTGTTGTTTTTGTTCTTGGGGCACTAGGTTTGCCCGGGACAACAGGATTTATAGGTGAGTTTTTAGTATTATTAGGTGCATTTAAAATTAATTACTTAGTTGCAATTTTAGCTAGCACAGGTGTAGTTCTTTGTGCTGCATACATGCTTTGGATGGCTAAAAGAGTAATTTTTGGAAAAATTAATAATGAAATAGTTTCAAGACTGAAAGATATAAATTATTTGGAGGGATCAGTTCTTATTATTTTGTGCGTAGTTAGTTTAGTTTTTGGTTTTTATCCAGAGCCATTATTAAATACTATGGATATTTCTGTAAACGGTATAATTGAAAATCATCAAAAAGAATTAGAGGTAAATTTAATAAATAAAAAATAATGGAAAACTTAAATTTGATATTACCTGAAATTATGCTGTTTCTTGGAATTTGTTTAGCTTTGATGATCGGAGTATTTTTTAAAAAAAGCTTCTCCTTAGTTATGAAATTGTCAATTTTGATATTATTAGGTGTAATTTATTTGATCTTAATAGACTGGGGAGGTGAGCAAAAAATATTTTTAGACTCATTCATAAATGACAAATTTTCAGATTATTTCAAAATATTAATTTTAATATCTAGTATCTTTATCTTTTTTTCATCCGATCAATTTATAAGAGATAAAAAATTAAGTAAATTTGAATATCCTATAATTATAATGTTCTCAATTTTAGGAATGTTTTTTATGTTAAGCTCCAATGACTTAATATTATTTTATCTTGGTCTGGAACTTCAATCACTTGCTTTATATGTTCTCGCCGCTATTGATAGAGACAATACAATATCCTCAGAAGCAGGAATAAAATATTTTGTTTTAAGTGCGTTGTCCTCAGGACTTCTTTTATATGGTTGTTCCTTGCTTTATGGTTTTACAGGATCTACTAACTTTAATGAGATTAGCTTAAGTTTAGTTTCACAAAATACAGGTGCGATTTTTGCGATGGTTTTTATACTTGTAGGTTTAGCTTTCAAAGTTTCTGCTGTTCCATTTCATATGTGGACACCTGATGTTTACCAAGGAGCACCAACTTCTATAACTAATTTTTTTGCAGTGGTTCCAAAAGCTGTAGGGTTAGCAGTGATTATAAGATTTATGGATCTTCCATTTAAAAATATTTTAGAGGAATGGCAAACTATAATAATTTTTATATCAATTGCTTCAATGATACTAGGAAGTGTTGCTGCTATCGGTCAAAAAAATATTAAAAGACTTTTAGCCTACAGCTCTATAAGCCATATGGGTTATGCTTTAGCAGGTGTGGCTACTGGTACGGAGTCAGGATACATTTCAACAATCATTTATATAACAATTTATATTGTGATGAACTTAGGTACATTCGCCTGTTTATATTTAATGAAAGCCGATGAAAAATATACAGAGAAAATCGAGGATCTCTCAGGACTTTCAAAAGAAAAACCTATATTTGCTTTTTCTTTTTTAATACTATTTTTTTCTTTGGCAGGAATTCCTCCACTAGGTGGATTTTTTGCAAAGTTTTTTGTTTTCATGTCTGTTATAGAAAGTGAGTTGTATGCTTTAGCAATAATTGGGTTATTAACAACTGTTATTTCTGCCTTTTATTACTTAAAGATAATAAAAATTATTTATTTTGATGATAATAAAATTAAATTTGACGATGTAAGAAATGTAAGTGTAAAAACAACAATTTTTTTAAGTTGTTTAATCTTAAGTCTATATTTTATATCGCCGTCAATAATTAATTCCTTATTAACTGGATTATTTATTTAATGAAAATACAAATTATTAGATATGATAGTGTGGATAGCACAAATAATGTAGCAATTAGAAGGATCAAAAGAGGAAAAGTCAAACCTACATTAATTATTGCTAACTCTCAAAAAAAAGGCAGGGGGCAATATGGAAGAAAATGGACCTCGTACAGAGGAAATATTTTCATATCTATTTATTTCATTTTAAGAAAAAAAATTACAATTAAAACTTTTTCTAGAAAAATTTATACAACAATAAAAAAAAGTTTACAAAAATTTGTCAATGAAAAAATAACTATCAAACTACCAAATGACCTACTTATCAGAGGCTCAAAGGTTTGTGGTATATTGCAAGAAACAATTACCCACAATAAAAATAGATACTTTATAGTAGGTATTGGTATTAATCTCATTAAAAGCCCGAAAATTGAAAATAAACAGGTTTCTTTTTTACAAAAATATAATAACAATAAAATTCACAAAAGTGATATTTGTAAAAAAATTAAAAAAAACTTTGAAAAATTTATTTAATTAAAAATATGTATTTAATTGGAGACATAGGAAATACAGAGACTAAAATATGCTTATTTAATAATAAAAAAAAACTTTTAAAGAAGAAAATATTAAACACAGCTAAAATTAAAAAGTTAAATTTTCATAATGATTTAAAATTTATGAGTCCATATAGAAAAAAAATCAAAAAAATAATATTTAGCAGTGTAGTGCCTGAAGTTTTTAGAAAATTAAAAAAAATTATAAAAAATAAATTTAAATTAGAGACAAAAGAATTAAAACAATTTAATTTGAATAAAATATTAAAAATTGATGTAGATAAAAAACAAGTAGGATCTGATAGAATTGCCAATGCAATAAGTATAATTAACAATAAAGATAATTTTATTATTTTAGATTTTGGAACAGCTACAACTTTTGATGTTATTCTTAAAAATAGATATAAAGGTGGGATAATCGCACCTGGTGTAAATATTTCTTTAGAAACTTTAGTAGAAAAAGCTAGATTAATACCTAATACAAAATTAACAAAAATTAAAAATATTATAGGAAAAAACACACAAAATGCAGTTAAGTCCGGTTTTTATTGGGGTTATCAAGGGCTAATAAAAAATATAATAAATCTTATCAAAAAAAAAAAATAAAAAAAATTTTAAGATTATTTTTACTGGGGGGCTTTCACATTTATTTAAAAATACAATTAAGAAAAAAATAAAAGTTGATAAAGAATTAACAATTAAAGGTTTAATAAAATTAGTGGATTATAAATGAAAGAAAATTTATTGTTTTGTCCTCTGGGGGGATCAGGTGAAATTGGCATGAATATGAACCTCTATGCTTATGGAACTGATGAAAATCAGAAATGGATTATTGTTGATATGGGGGTAACTTTTGCTGACGACTCAATTCCAGGCGTAGATCTTATTTATCCTGACGCCGGCTTCATAATTGAAAAAAAAGATGAGCTTTTAGGAATAGTTTTAACCCATGCACACGAAGATCATATAGGTTCTATTTCACATATTTGGCCTAAATTAAAATGCAAAATCTATGCTACGCCTTTTACAGCAGTTTTAATCCAAGAAAAATTTAAAGAAAAAAAAATTGATATTACTAATTATCTAAAAATAGTTGAACTCAATAGCCAAATTAAACTTGGCCCTTTTGAAATAGATTTCGTAACTTTAACACACTCTATTTTAGAACCTAATGGCTTAAGCATTTCAACGCCAGAGGGAGTTATTTTACATACTGGTGATTGGAAAGTCGATCCAAATCCACTTATTGGAAATAAAGTAGATGAAAAAAAACTTAGATCTATAGGTGATAAAGGCGTAATAGCAATGATATGTGATTCAACTAATGTTTTTAGCCCCGGTAGAGCTGGATCAGAAAAAGATGTTAGAGAAAGTTTATTAAAAATTATATCAAGTCAAAAAAAAAGAGTATTGGTAACATCTTTTGCTTCAAATGTAGCAAGGATGGAAAGTATTTTTTATATAGCAAAACAAACTAAAAGAAATATCTCTTTAGTAGGTAGGTCTATGAATAGAATTTATAAAGCAGCTAAACAATGTGGTTATTTAAAAGATGTAATCGAACCTGTTGACCCTAGGGAGGCGAATAAAATATCTAAAGACCGTATTATATTTTTATGCACTGGTAGCCAAGGAGAGCCTATGGGCGCTCTCAATAGAATAGCTAACGATGTCCATCCAGATGTAAATATTGAAAGTGGTGATACTGTAATTTTTTCATCAAAAATAATACCAGGAAATGAGAAAAAACTTTATGCATTGCAAAATTCAATAGTTAAAAAAGATATTGAAGTTATAACCGAAGAGAATGCTTTTGTTCACGTATCTGGACATGCTAATAGAGAAGATTTGAAAGATATGTATCAATGGGTAAAACCAAAATGTGTGATACCAGTCCACGGCGAACATAGACATATGAAAGAGCACATTAATTTTGCCAAGGATATGCAAATACCATTTAATTTAAAAGTTGAAAATGGAAATATTATTAAAATTTCAAAAGATAAAAAACCAGAGATAGTAGACCAAGCGCCAACTGGAAAAATTTATTTAGATGGCAATGTGGCAGTGAGTTTGGACTCACCGTCAATTAAAGAGAGAAAAAATATTTCTGTGAACGGACTTTTAGAAATAACATTGATAATTTCAAGTAATGGAAAAGTAAAAAAACCCATAGTTTCATTTCGAGGTATTCCTGAAGAAGAAGTAAGTGAAACTTTTAAATTTGATTTAGAAGATGAAATTACAAAAACTTGTAAAAGTTTTGCTGTAAATAACTTTAAACAGGAAAAAAATTTAATAGATACTATTAAACAAAATTGTAGAAAAATAGTGCGAGAAAAAACTGGCAAAAAACCATTTACTAACGTTAATATAGCTAGAGTCTAATGAGTATAACTGGATCAATTGTAGTATATGTAATCATCTGGTGGATTGTTTTTTTTTCAGCCTTACCGATTGGCATCAAACACAATGACAAGCCATTTAATAACAATTTAGAGGGAATTGATCCTGGGGCTCCTAAAAACCCAAATATACTAAAAAAATTTTTATACACAACCTTAATAACTACGGTAATTTTTACTGTAATATACTATATTGTATCCAATAATCATTTTAATTTAAGAGAATTTATTAAATAATGTTTTTATCTAAACTTTTCTTACCAATTACAAAAAATCTTCCCGCTGATGCTAAAATTAAATCTCATCAATTAATGCTCAGATCAGGCATGATTAAACAATCCTCTGCAGGTATATACTCATGGTTACCTCTTGGTTTGAAAGTTATGAAAAAAATTGAGCAAATAGTAAGAGAGGAGCAAAATAAAATCGGAGCACAGGAATTACTTATGCCTACAATTCAATCTGCAGATATATGGAAAGAGAGTGGGCGTTATAATGATTATGGCGAAGAAATGTTAAGAATTAAAGATAGGCAGGGACGTGAAATGCTATATGGTCCAACTAATGAAGAATTAATAACGGATATATTTCGATCATCTGTAAAATCATATAAATCTCTTCCACAAATGCTTTATCATATACAATGGAAATTTAGGGACGAAATAAGACCTAGGTTTGGAGTTATGAGATGTAGAGAATTTTTTATGAAAGATGCTTATTCTTTCGATTTAGATGATGCAAACGCTAAAATATCTTATAATAAAATGTTTTTTTCCTATTTAAAAACTTTTAAAAGATTAGGCCTTAAAGCTATTCCAATGGCAGCTGATACTGGTCCAATTGGTGGAGATTTATCACACGAGTTTATTATTTTGGCCGAGACAGGGGAAAGCAAAATTTATGCAGATAATAACATATTTAAAATAGATATAGATAACTATAAATTTGATAATAAATCTTTAGAAAAAATGATTAATGATTATTCCTCGGTGTATGCGGTGACTGATGACAAATTTAAAAAAGAGGAATTTGATAAAAGGGTAGAAAAACAAAATCAAATAGTAACTAAAGGGATAGAAGTAGGGCATATTTTTTATTTTGGAGATAAATACTCAAAGCCACTCAACTGTTTTATAGACAATCAAGAAGGAAGAAAAAACTCTGTTAAAATGGGCTCATATGGAATTGGAGTTTCCAGATTAGTCGGTGCTATAATTGAAGCTAAATATGAAAAAGAAATTATGAAATGGCCAAAGCCTATCTCTCCTTTTGAAGTTGTGATTATACCTAGTATAAGTAAAAACAATAAAGAAAACCTCGAAAAATCGTTAAAAATTTATGATGAATTAAAAAAACAAAATATTGACGTATTGTTAGATGATGTTGATGAAAATATGTCACAAAAATTTAAAAAACA
>MDSW01214683.1_pt1 | contig 15673 bp, 3 predicted proteins | sample 811171 | NCBI WGS metagenome assembly MDSW01 (sample SAMN05326641, study PRJNA326480) | marine metagenome | isolation source: seawater | place: Atlantic Ocean: North West | collected 2012
ATCGTCTCCCTCGACACCTTCACGTGGCAGATGCTCGCGTCGGTGTTCTGGCCCGGCTCCTTCATCCGCTGCGTCGTCAACGCCACCGCGCTCGGCCTCGCCGTCGCGCACGTCGACGCCGAGTGGGCCAAGGCGATCCCCACCGCCGCGGGCCTCGCCGCGATCCCCTTCATCGTGAAGCCCATCGACGGCACGATCGACCTCGCGATGGAGAAGTCGGTGACCCCGGCGCTCAACGGGAAGCTCTCGGGCGGCGAGATCCCCCTCGCCATCGGCATCCTCGGCGGGTGCATGGTCGTGCCCCCGACCCTCTTCACCGTCGCCGCCGCCATCAAGGACCAGATCCCCGCCTAAATCTTCTTTTCACGCACGATCTTAGAGTATGAAAAGAAGGGTCGAGTTGGTGTTTGGCGGGTGAGGAGAGGCGTCCGACGAGCGCGCGAGCGGAGGCGCGCGTGTTTCGCGCGCAAACGCGCCGTCGGTTCGGTTTTGTAACGAAGAGAACCGACGAAAGATGAGAACGTCAAAAGAAGGCACCTTCTGATACCCCCCGCGATTGCGATTGCGATTCGATTCGATTCCCCCTCTTACGCTCGCGCGTCGTGTGATAGATGTGTCCCTCCTTAGATTGAGCTCGCGCTCGTCCGGGTGAATGAAAAAAAACCTGAACCTGAAACTAGGACTACCTCTCGTTTTCCGCCTTGCCCCTCCCCTTGGGCATTTTGACGGCGTCCGCCTCGATCTCCTTCTTTTTGTAAAAGTGCGGCGCGATCTCGATGAGCCACTCGGGCTTGATCTCGATCACCTGGCGCATGTACTCCTTCGTCGTGAACACCAGCTCGAAGTACACCACCCACCGCGGGAGTTCCTTCGCGAGGCCCGAGCTCGGGTGGATCGCCACCGTCTGCGGGTTTTTGACCGTCCTGTACGATCCGTTTTTTTGAAGCTTTGCGGTGTGGTAGAAGAACCCCGCGGTGACGCATTTCCTGATCGCGTCGAGGTTCTGGCGATCGCTCTTCGGCTCGATCTCCACGCGCTCCAGCAGACCCATGAGCTGCTCCCTGATGTCCCTCGCGCGGCGCATCGACCGCACCTGCACGAAGTTCTCGAAGCACCACTGCGCGCTGTACTCCGCGTCGGCCCACTGGTTGTACACGTTCATCAGCGCCAGGTGGTCCCCGACCCCGCCCAGGTGGAACGCCTGGTGCGCGTGGTCGGCGAGCTGAAGCTTATCCTTGGGCCTGTACCAGATGGTGTTCCCGCTCGAGAGCATGCAACAGACCGTCGCCACCTCCTCCGAGCACCCGTACTGATCCGACGCGACGAGCGTTTTGGACAGCATGGGGTCGAGCGGGAACTCCGCCATCCTCCGCCCGAGTTTGGTCAGCTCGCCGCGGTCGTTCAAAGCGCCGAGCGCGTACAGCTGTTCGAGCGCCCGCAACAGCGTCTCCGCCGGGGGCGCGTCCATGAAGTCGAAGTGCATCAGGTCGTTGATACCCAGGGACTTGAGCATCAGGACCACGTTGCCGAGGTTCGTCCGCTGGATCTCGGGGACGGTGTTCGGGTCGAGCTCGTTCTGGAAACTCCACGCGGTGTAGAGGCGAAAGCACTTCCCCGGGCTCGTCCGCCCCGCCCGCCCCGCGCGTTGCATCGCGCTCGCCTGGCTCGTGGGCGTCACCATCAGGCTCTCCATCCCGGTCCTCGGGTTGTAGCTCTTCTGCTTGCAGAACCCCGGGTCGATGACGTACTTGATCCCGTCGATCGTCAGGCTCGTCTCCGCGATGTTCGTGGCGAGGACGCACTTGCGCCCGCCGGGGGGCGCGGGTTCGAAAATCTTCGCCTGGAGGTCCGAGGGTAACGACGCGTAGATGGGCGCGACGACGAGCTCGGGAACCTTGGAGCCCATCGCCCGGAGCCGTTGTTTGAGCGTCTCCTCCGCGGTCTCGATCTCCTCCTGGCCCGTGCAGAAGACCAAGATGTCGCCCTCGGGCTGCGTCGCGTGGATCTGGAGCACGGTGACCACGGCGGCGTCCAGGAAATCCGCCTCGGGCTGGCGCGTGTATAAGACGTCCACGGGGTACCTTCGCCCCGGGATTCGAAAGATTGGCGCGAAGTCGAAGTACTCGCTGAACTTCTCCGCGTCCAGGGTGGCGGACGAGATGAGGAGCTTGATCTCCGGCCGGAACCGCGCGATGTCTTTGACCAGACCGAACAGCACGTCCGTGTGCAGCGTCCGCTCGTGCGCCTCGTCCACCATCATCACCGCGTACGACCCCAGGTCGGGCTCGCCCAAAAACTCGCGAAGCAACATCCCGTCCGTCATGTACTTGAGCCGGGTCTTCTCGCTCGTGCAATCCTCGAACCGGATCGAGTACCCCACCTCGTTCCCGAGCTTCACGCCCGCCTCATTCGCCACGCGCGCGGAGACGCTCATCGCCGCGACCCGGCGCGGCTGCGTGCACCCGATCGTCGAGTTCGCGCCGCCCTCGGGGCCCGTCGCGAACCCGGCCTCCCACATGTACTGGGGAATCTGCGTCGTCTTCCCCGACCCCGTCTCGCCGACGATCACCACCACCTGGTGGTCCTCAACCGCCTTGATCAGATCGGCGCGGTACGGGTAGATGGGGAGGGAGGCGCGGTCCTTCGCCATCGCCTCGCGCTCGCTCAGGTGTTTCGATTCGCGCTCTTTCGCGAGCGCGGCTTTCTCGTCCGACTGTTTTTTCTTCGCCCGGAGGATTCGCTTTTCCTCCCGACGCGCGCGGCGCCGCCGCTCGCGCGCGACCGGATCCGGGGATCCCTCATCGCCGGAGTCGTCGTCGGAAGAACCCGAACCCGAACCCTCGTCGGAAGAAGAAGAACTCGACACGTTCTCCCCCCCTAGGATTTCGTCCGTCACGAACGCGATCTGGTCCTCGAATACGTACTCGTACTCTTTTTGCTCGGACCCCCCCCGGTCCCTCGCCCCGTACCTGTGCGCCGCCTTCGTCGCCTGGTGCTTCTCCCACTCCTCCTGCTCCCGGTTCGGGTTCAGATCCGCGTCCGCGTCGGGCTTGTACCGCGCCTTGGCCGCCTGGAACCTCGCGTCGCGGCCCTCGGCGCCGGCTTCGTCGTAGCTCGCGGGGAGCCGATACCGATCCTCCATCACCGCGTCTATGTCGCGAATCTGCTGCGTCGCGAGTTCGTACACCTTGCGCCTGTACTCGATGTCGCGCTTCTCCGCCGCCGTCAACTCCGTCCCCTCGAACAGGTACTTCTCGTCCTCGATCGAGTCCTTCAGCTCATCGAGTTTCTGGCGCTCGCGCTTCTTCAGGTACTCCTCGCGGGAGACTTTGCGGAGGTCCGACGCGTCGAGATCGTCCGAGGCGGCTGAGGCGGCTTCGGCGGCGGATCGTTTCTTCTTCGCAGCGGAAGAATCGTCGAGGACGCGTCCGTCGCCGCCCAGGCGCCTCGTCTTGCTCACGTCTCTCGCCCTCAGACGCTCCTCGAACGCCTCCTTCTCCTCGCGGTCCGCGTCTCTCGCGCGGGCTTTGCGCGCCTCGGCGTCGTCCGAGTCGGAGTCGGCGGACCGGCCGCGACGAGGACTCTTCTCTCGCCGCCCAGAGGGACCCCCGCCCCCTCCCCCGCCGCCATCGTCGTCGTCGTCGTCGTCGTCGGAGTCGATCATGGCGTACGAGGCGTTCCGCGCGGCGACCGCGGCGGCCTCGCGCTCGTCGCGCTTGACGGCGCTGACGGCGGGAGCGCGAGCCCCTGACGCGCCCGAGCCATGGACGCGCGAGATGAGATCCGAGGCGAACGCGCGCGTCGCGTCGCCGTCGGGGAGGCCCTGGGACGCGAGCTCGCGCGCCAAAGCGCCCGGGTCGCGCGCCCTCTTGCCTGAGAGGGGTGTGGAGACGGGGGCGAGGGCGGTGACGTCGGGGGAGGGGGTCCGGGGTCAGACGCGCGAGAGGGGGAGGCTTCGACCGGGAAGAGTCATCATCGGACGGGCGACGGGCGGCGGGCGACGGGTGGGGCGACGGGTGGCGCGCGACGGGGGCGGACGCACCCAGACCGACGACGTACGCCGCGAGGTTCCCCTCCGCGAACCCGAGGAGGGCGTGGAGCTGGTCGCCGACCCACGACTTGAGCGCGCGGTCGTCGGGCATCGCGACCCGAGGCCGCGACGGCGCGAGCCGAGCACTGCGCGTTGGGGGCGAGGCGGGAACGCTGACAGCACGGGCCGCTATAGGATACTTGACGGCCGACCGGACTTGAATCGAGCCCAGACTGGGAGAAGTGCCGCGCGTCGGCCTGACATGATCTGAGATCTCTGAGGTAACAGTGGCGCGCGCGATCAGCGGCTGTCGGCGGCCCTCGCTTTCACCCTCGTGGGTCATCGCCCTCGGTCGCGCCCCGGGTCCCCGGGCGCCCCCCGCTCGCGCTTCACTGCGCCCCTCGCGGTCGGGATGCGCGGCGCCCCTCGGCTCTCCGCGCTCGCGGCGTTGGCCTCCGCGGGCGGCGCGACGCTCTGCGGAGGCGCGCTCACGCGCGTCGCCGCGGCCGAGCCGTCCTCGCCGTCCTCGGGCGCGGCGTCCTCGGGCGCGGCGTCCTCGGGCGCGGCGTCCTCGCCGTCCCCCTCGGGCTCTTCGGACCGCTTCGCCTCCGACCACGGCGGCGCGGTGGCGTTCGCGCCCGCGCCGCCCCCCTCGGGGCGCCCGCGCATGACGCTCGCGCTCGTGCAGATCCTCTCCCGCCACGGCGACCGCACGAGCATCAACCCCCTCCCGAGCGAGACGCGCGAGGAGTGGGCGAGCCTGATCCCGTCCGACCTCGCCCTGCGGCGCCTCGCGACGCGCGCGGCGCCGAGCCCCCCGGACCCGATCCTCCTCGACGCGAGGCGCGCGGAGAGCTGGCACGGCCAGCTCACGACCAAGGGCGTCGAGCAGCTCGCCAACACCGGCGCGATGCTCCGGCGATGGCTCGTGGACGAGATCGCGCTGTTACCGCCCACGCTCGAATCCGCCGTCGCCGCCGACGCCGTCAAGCTGCGCGCGACGCCGACGAGGCGCACGGTGCAGTCCGCGCAGGCCCTCGTCCGAGGCCTCTACCCCCAGGAACCGGAACCGGAACCGGAATCGGAAGAAGACCCTCTCCTTCTTCGCGACGACGACGAGAGAGACGCGGCGCGTCGAAACAACCACCGTTCGGCATCTTCTCCGTTCCTTCCGATTGAGGTTCGCCACCGCTTTCGCGAGTCGATGTTCCCGAACCCCGGGATGCGGTGTGCGCGTCAGATGGAGCTCGTTCGCGGCTTGGACCGCGACCCTGCGGTGGTCCAATCCGAGTCGGACGCGTGGACGAGCCCTAGGCTCCGTTCGGTCCGCGCGGACGTCCACGAGCGTAACGTCGAGGCGCGGCGGCGGGAGGCGGCGGCGGCGAGGGCGAGGGAGGCCGGGACGGAGGGCGACGAGGCGGCGGCGGCGACGGCGGAGGCGGCGGGGGCGGCGGGGGCGGGCGAGGCGATGGTGGCCGACGTGCGTGAGGACGGAGGCGAGAGACGTGCGAGAGGACGCGCGTCGGGAACGAATAAGGGGAACGAGGCGGCGGCGAGCAACAAGGATTCGTCGGCGAACAACAAGGATTCGTCGGCTTCATCGGAGTCGGCATCGGAATGGTCCCCTCCCCCGCCTCGGCTTCCGAGCGCCACCTCGGTGTGGGAGCCGCTTCAGGCGCGGCACAACCACGGCCTCCCGCTCCCGCGCGGCGTCTCGAGCGAGGACCTGCGGCTCATCCGGAGGGCCGCGGAGGTGAGGTACGTCAACCGCGCCACCAACGCCGAGGGCGCGGCGCTCTCGGGCGGGAGGCTCCTGAAGGAGCTCGGCGACGAGATCGCCGAGCGCGTCGGCGTATTAGGCGGCGGCGCGAAGAGGCGTCCAACTCCTACCGAGGGCGCGACGAGATTATCGGTGTACTCGGGGCACGACAGCACGATCATCGCGCTGCTCGCGGTGCTCGGGTCGTTCGGGGGAGAGTGGCCGCCGGTGGCGAGCACCGTCGTCATCGAGACGTGGGTCCCCGAGACGCGGGAGAAGAAGGAGAAGGCGCCCGTGAGTAGTAGTATCCCGGGGCGTTTGATGCATCGTTCGAAGACGCGCGGAGGGAGAGCGCACTGGACGCGGCGCGCGGGGTACGACGGTTCGAAGTCCGTTCGAAGCACGGCGGAGGGACCCGCCGAGGAGAGACAAGAGACGGCCATGGTCCGCGTCGTCTTCAACGGCCGCGTGCTGGACCTGGAGGGGTGCGCGGGGAGTGACGCGGCGCGCGACGGGGGGCTGTGCTCGCTCGACGCGTTCAGGAAGATGGCCGACGCGAGGAACCCGAAGGATTACGAAAAGGCGTGCGAGAGTAAAGGGACTCGCGGCGGGGTCCCCGAGGCGAAGCTGTGATACACCCTACACCCAGGGGGGTACCGGTCGCGCGGAGGGGGAGCGGAGCGGAGTGGTGGCGTTATTTTATCACACGTAGAGATGGTCTCCCGAAGGTCTCCCGAAGGTCTCCCGAACCCTTCGCTCGGACGCGCGTCTTCTCTACGAAAGTCGTCTCGTCTCGTTCTCCTCGCTTATTAGTCGTCAGTCATCTCTTTTTGTTCTTCCCGACGGCTTTCTTCTTGACGTGCTTCTTGATCTTCGTCTTGCGGCGCTCCGCCGCCTCCGCCTTGACCTCGGCCTTATTCGCCTTCCGCGCCGCCTTCACCGCCGCCTTATCGACCGGCGGCTTCTTCGGGAACCGCCGCCGGGTTCCCTCGATCGGGTTCCCCTCCGAGTCCACCTCCGACGCGTCGTCGTCCCCGTCGGACGACTCGTCGGACGAATCGTCCGACGAATCATCCGACCCGTCCGAACGTCCATCCCCGTCCCCCGAATCGGGGACGACCCCCGAGGGACCGTCGCCGCCCCCCGCGCCGCCCTTCGAAGAGATCGCCCGCTCGGTCGCGTCGATCGACGCCTTCGACGACTCGGGTTCGACCGCGTCGGACCCCCCTCGCGCCTCGCGCCTTCTCGCCTCGGCGCTGGTGGTGACGGCGACCCCGGCCCACCCGCTCGACCTTTTGTTCGCCTCCTCCCTCGCCCTCAAAATCTTCGGCGTCGTCTCGACGCCGCTCAGGTCACGGCGCATCCCCGTGATGCTCTGATAGTACACCCCCTCCACCTCCCCGCTCGCGCCGCCGCCTTCTCCGTTAACTCCGCCTTCCGCCGCCGCCTTCGCGAGCCTCGCCTGGTCGCGCTCGAACGCGTGCACCTCGTCGAGGCGCTTGGGGATGAACGCGCGCTGAAACACTTCGTCCACCATTCCCTCACACAGACCCTTACCCTTCCCGAGACGACCGAGTCGCGACTCGTCCCCCTCGCCCACCTCCCCCGCGCCCTCCCCCCCGTCGCCGCGCGTTCGCCCGACGGCGGCGCGGCTCACCGCCGACTCGTTGAGCGCCTCCACGCACCGGTCCACGTTATCGTCGGTGATCGCCGGGTCGGTGACGAACTCGAACATCTCCCGAACCGTCGGGACCGCGACCCCGCGCTTCGCGAAGAACTGCCCGAGGTGCAGGAGATCCTCGCGCAAAAAATCCAAGCACCGCGGGTGGTCCAAGTCCACGCTCTGGCTCACGTCGATGATCCACGCCTTCCCCTCGTGCACCAAAATGTTATACTCCGAGAAGTCCGCGTGCACCAGGCGGCACCGCTGGTACATCGCGCGGACGTCCAGGAGTAAATCGCGGAACAGCTCGCGGCGTTTGGAGTCGGAGACGATCGCGTCCTTCAGCCGGGGCGCGGCGCGGCCGTCGGACCCGACGAAGCTCATGACGAGGACGTGCGAGCGCAGGAGCCGCACCTCGGGGACCCTCAGCCCGGCCTCCCTGAGCCGGATCAGGTTGCGCATCTCCTTCTCCGCCCACGTCTGGACCATCTTACGGGGGTTCTTCCGGCTGTACCCGTTGCGCCACCGCCAGTCGCCGCTGACGTACCGATCGCGATCCTTGAACACCAAGATGGACGTCTTGTACACCTTCACCGCCAGGTCTTCTTCTTCCGGGAAGACGACTTTTTGGGAGGATTCTTTTTCCCCGGGAGGAGGATTCTTCTTCGCCGAGGAGGAGGCGGAGGCGTCGGAGGCACCGGAGGCGTCGGAGACCCCGTCGGTCGGTGACCCCATCGGTTTTTCTCCTCCCGTCGGAGCACCGTCCGAGTCGGAACGCTCTCTCCCGTCGACGCTCTCGAGGAGGACACCACCGCCGCACTTCTTCACGGCGTGGTACACGTTGGCCTCCTTGCCCGTGCTGATGCACCCGAAAATCTCCGAGAAGACGCCGCGGGAGAGCATCTTGAAGAGGATGAGCCTGGTCCTGGGGTCCAGCGCCTGCTCCACCGTCGCGCGGTCCTCCTTGTCTTTCGTCAGGCTCCGCTCGTTCCCGCGCTTACGCTCGGACTCGCGCATCGCGTTGTTCACGCGCTGGGGGACGGAGGCGCCCGAGCCCCCGAACCGGTCCGACGCGGCGTCCAGGACGATCCCCCCCGTGCGGATCTTCTTGTCCAGCGCCGGACCGTGGCGCCTGAGGAGGTCCGCGTTCGCCGCCGCGCGGGAGCCTCGAGGAGGTCCGCGTTCGCCGCCGCGCGGGAGGACGCCGCGGACCCGGGGTGCGTCGGAGCGCCCCCGGCGTCTGTCGTGGTTCCCCGCGCCGCCGTTCGCGTTGGGGCGCCAGGCGGCGTGCGTGGCGAGCCCGCCGCCGTGATGGCCGCCGCGCGCGGCGACGTCGTCGCGCACGTCCAGGGACTCGAGCGCGTGCGCGACGTCGTCGTCGTCGTCGTCCGGGTCGTCCTCCCACGCCTCGTCGTCGTCCTCCCACGCCTCGTCGTCGGGGAACTCGTCCATCCTGTCCGCCCACCCGCGCTCGCCGGGGCCGTCGTCGTCCGAGGGGGAGGAGCGGGCGTCGCGCGCGAGCGGAGCGGAGGCGCGAGAGGGCGGCGGCGGCGGGGCGAGCCCGTCGCGCGGCGCGAGCGCCGAGCCCGGAGCGTCGGCCGCGTCGGCCGCGTCGTCGTCGGCGTCGTCGTCGGCGTACCGGCTCGAGAGCTCGGCCTCGAACCGCGCGTCGTCGAGACGCGCGGCCGACGCCGCGGCGCCCGTCCCGAGCGGCATGGCCCGAGAGGAGGCGCGGGCGGACGATGCGGGCGGACGACTGGTCGGTGCCGAGAAAACAAGACTGTGAAGTCTCTTCTGAAAAATTCGCCTTCTCCGATTGGGGGTGCCTCTGACTGTTTGCTCATACGGAGGTTGATCAGGATGGATCAGTTTCGACGTGAACCGTAAACGAAGGTCTACTATTTCCATACACATTACGATACCCCGCCCGGGTCCGACCCGCTCTAAAGTTCGCCCCCGAAAAAAAAAAAAACGCCTTGGACCCCGCAAAATGCCCGCAAAATGACCCGCAAATTAACCCTATGTCACTTCGTATTTCCATCTTTTAGTGGTTTCGTCGTAGTAGTTCCATGTCGTAGAACGCCCGCCGCGCGCACTCACGCGTGCGCGTCAGACACGGCAAGACTGATACCAAGACTGATACTCCGTTAATCTGGTGCGCGATACGCCAATGCCGCGCGCTTCATCCGTGGCAATGCGCGGTGCGCTCGTCGCCGTGATCCTTCTCGTCGTCTCGAGCGTGGGAATGGCCGCGCGCACACCCCCTCGTGGTCTGATTTCAGCAACGTCCGGGCACGTCGAAGACGCCGAACTCGGTTCCGGTACCATGTTCGACCTTTTCTCCAAGCACGCGAATAAGTTCCCCTTCGAGCCCGCCATGGAGGGCGGCGCGGCTGGAGAGAGCGGCACGTGTTCGTTCCCGAAGTTCGAGTCGCGCGAGCCCCCGGACATGGTCCGATCATGCAACGAAAACGCTCTGAAGGGCGTCCAGGAGTTCGGCGGTTTCTCGAGGGAGAGCGGCGACAGTCCCGCCGCTCTTGAAGTCGGCAAGTACGCCACGCTCAAGCTGAACTGCGCGCGCAAGCACGCGGAGACGCCCTGTGCACCCCTCGTCTCGGCGAAAGTGCTGGAGGCGTACGAACACGTCACCGCCACCCAGTTCTGGTACGTCAACATCTCCGTCGGCCATAACCGCCTCGTCAAAGCCACCGTCGCCGTCGACGAGGTGCTCGTCGCGGAGGACATCGACTGCCCTGAGCTCGCGATGAACGAGTTCTCACCCTTCAACCTGATCAAGCTCGAGGAGTTCGCCGATCCCAACTCGGACGCGCCCCCGGTTCCAGTCACCGACGTGTGCAAGTTCGAGCGTGAGTCGTCGGCGGTGAATCCCCCGGAGACGCGCCGGACGCCGTCTGACTTTGACTTTGACTTTGACCTCTCCGATCTCGCGTGGCTGGGCGAGGACCCGCTCGGTATGCGGCAGCTTCGCGTCGAGGGGCAGCCCTGGAACCCCCCCCACGTCACGAGCGAGGAAAGAGACGCGCAGCACATCATGTCCGCCCTGGGTGGGGATGATCGCGCGCTCACCGGCGCCGTCCCCGCCTACACCTGCGATCCGCCCGAGAAAGCCCCGGCGGATTTCGACCCTCCCAAGAACTTTGACCTCCGCGACGAGTACTCGTACTGCAAGGCGGACCATCCCGGGAATCAAGGCCAGTGCGGCTCGTGCTGGGCTTTCGGATACAGTTACATGTTCTCTTACCGCATGTGCGTGCAGACTAAGGGACGATGGAACGATGTCATCTCCCAGCAGCAGTTCGTGGCGTGTGAGTGGGGGGGCTCCTGCGGCGGCGGTATCGACACTCGCGCCGCGACGGGTCAGGCCGAGGCTTGGGACACGGTGAAGGCGTGCCCCGAGAGGAGCGAATTTCCGTACACGAACACCCCCGGAGATGAGACGTGCATGTCGCGAGACAAAGCCGAGATTGACAACGGCCAGGTTCGCGCGTATGCGCCGAAGATGTCTACGCTGGTTATCTCCGAGTTCGAGAGTGGTCGCGGCACTCAGACAGACTGCAAGGGCCAGCGTACGTCCATCACCAAGGACGAGCACATCAAGTGGGCTATGCACCAGATTATGAACTACGGACCGGTTACCGTCGTGAACAACGCCGGCGGCATGGAGCGTAGTAAGGCGGCCACCGACATCCACTGCATGGAGGAGGGCGGTCGGGCGAACCACATGCTCATCGTCGTTGGCTGGGGCGAGACGGATGCCGGCGACAAGTACTGGCTCATTCAGAACTCCTGGGGTGACACTTGGAAAGACAACGGACGTATTAAGATCGACCGCGGAAACAACGGTTGCCGCATCGAGGAACGCTTCGGTAAAGTGGATGCAGACTTCGACATCATGTTCGATCCCGCGTCGCTCACCACGCCCGATTGCTCCAACGACGGCGTCATCGATTGGGACACGAAGAAGTGCGTGTGCAAGCCCCCCTGGAAAGGTCCCGGCGTCGCCGGAGACGAAGGCCATCCCGGGTGTGAAATCTGCGGCATCGAGGCGTGCGCGAACGACGGCGTTTTCGACGCGGACGCGTGCGCGTGCGCGTGCAAAGACGGGTACGGCGGACCCAAGTGCGAGACGAGCATCAGCGCCAACATCGCCGCGGGAAAACTCGCCGCGACGCTCCGCCTCGGCGAGTTCGCGACGGTCAACTCCGACGTCGCCGTCGCGGTTCGCGTCGGCGAGTCCGGCGAATGGAAGCCCGTCTCCGATCGCGGCGAGCTGTGCGGGGAGATCGTCGACGGCGACCCCACGCCCTGCCCGGAGGTGGACAACACCCGCGCTCTGAAGGTGAACGTCGACCTCGCCAAGAAGGGCATCACGCAGAACGGCCAGAAAATATTCGTCAAGTTCGTCCAGAACCTCGGCCTGAACGAGTTCGGGAACCCGCGCGGGTACGAGATGGACAGGTACGGGAAAGGTCTGATGGCCTCCGCGGGTCCCTACCGGGGCGCTTCGTGCTCGGACGTCACGGTGACCGTCACCGTTCCCGAGGGTCAGTACGGAAAACTCTCCTGGACCGTCGGTCAGGGCGACGGCGTGTCCGAGCGCATGGACATGACGCTCGACGGCCAAGCCGTGGTCGAGGAGATGTCCGCGTGTCTCGCCAACGAGGCGGACCACGCGCTCAAAGTCACGGGCCACGTCAACGCGGGATCCGCGTTCGACAGATTCACCGCGAAGGTCAAGCAGTCCGACTACGACGACGCGGAAATCATGTCCACGGGCTCGGTGTTCGCGTTCCCGCCCGAACTGCTCTTCGAGACCCCGGCGGCTGATCCCTCGGGCGGCAAGAAGCGCAGACTCGAGGGCGCCGCGCCGTTCCGGGTGTGGCCCGTCAAGCCCTCCGGGTCGAAGTGCTCGCTCGTCAAGGTGAGCGTCACCGCGTCCGCTTTCGGGAACGGCGCGGCCGCGAACATGATGGAGTTCGACCTTCTGCCCGCGACGAAGGGCGAGGCCGACACTCGCCTGTACGCGGCGCCGGGCTCCTTCGCCTTCGGCACGACGCGCCACGACGTCGCGTGCGTGACTCCGGGAAAATACGCGTTCGTCGCCGGAGTCTCCGGACACGCGTTCGGCGCCGGCGGCTGGGGTCACGGCTCCGCGTGGAGCGTCTCCACGCTCGACGGGGACGAGCTCGCCGGCGTCCCCGTCGAGGAATCAGCCGACTGGTTCTCGTCGGGCGAGATGAAGTCTTCTGAGACCTTCGACGTCCCGGGCGCCGCGGCGTCCGCCGCGCTCGGCCGGATCCCGAGGGATCCGGCTCGCCGCCGCGCGCTCCTCGCGACGAACGACGCCGCCGCCGCTCGTCACCGGGAGTTCTTCTCCCTCGGCTCCGACGCCGCCCTCGGAGCGGCGCCACTCACCGCGGGATTGGCCGCCGTGGCTGTCGTGGCCGTGGTCGTCGCGGCTGTCGCCGCGCAAAAAAACACTCCCGCCGCGTCTTCGTCTTCGTCTTCGCTTCTCCGAGAGACGCGCGACGACGCGTCCCGAAAAAAGTACGGCGCGACGGGGAAGGACCAAACTGAAAGCCGTACGGTTCGCGCGTCGTCGTCTCGGACCGCCTTCGATTCCTTCGGCGGGCGCGGAGCCACCACCGCTCTGATTTGCGCCGTCGCGCTCGTCGCGTTCGTCGCCGTCGGCACGGCGGCTCGGGGCGGGTCTCTGTCGGGCGCCGCGCCTCGTGCGGCCCGAGTCGGGAGCCCGCGCGCCTTGCCTTTGCTTCCCTCCGCCCCCGGCGCGGCGGTCCCCTCCGCCCCCGGCCCGGCGCTCCCCGGAGCGGCGGCGGTCTCCTCTCCCGCTCCGGCGAAGGCGTCCAAGGGTTCGGACTACTTCGACGACTACGGCGATAAGAACTTGACTTCTGGCACGCTGTCGAGCGCGTCGGATTACGGCGAGGAGGAGGACGGCGGCGCGCCTCCGGAGGACGGGGGCTCGATCACCTTCCACTTCGACGATTACGACCACGACGACGATCACGACCTCGCGGAGGGCGATTACGCCGGCGTCGACGATGAGCTGAAGGCTCTCCTCGCCAGGCTCAGCTCGGGCGTGGGCTGCGGCAAGGGCGTCTCGCCCTGCTTCGCGCTGCACGCCCCCGACTGCCGGTCCCCGCGGACGTACCTGTACAGCCCCGGCGTCGTCGCCGAGCTCCACCCCAACGGCAAGGTGTTACACCCGCTCGACTCGATCGCCCCGGACGCCGAGTCGACGCACCAGGTCGTGGAGCGCGTGACGTGCCCCGCGGGCGTCGCCGAAGATGAGGTGTGCGTCACGAAGCACCGAGCGGCCATCGAGGATGTCTCCGTGCTCCAATGCCGCGAGGCGTGCGACCGGACGGAGCTCTGCGTGGCCTTCACGCACCACGCCGCCGCGGACGACGTCGCGAAGGTGGGCGGCTTCGGGCACGCGTGCACGCTTCTCGCCGGCGTGTCGGGCGACGGCGCGGTGGCGCGCGCCTCGGCCGGGTCCAACGCGGACGACGTCGCAGGTGAACCCCGCGGTCGTCTTCGCGGACACGCGACGTATTTCCTCCAGCCCGAGGGCGTCGACCTGTCTCAGATGGACGGTTTCAAGCACCTCAAAAATCCGAAGTGCGAGACGCCCGCCGCGGGTGCCAACGTCGCCGAGGATTCGCCGAAGGAATGCGTCGTCGTCGACGAGAATTACGAGAGCGCCGTCGCCGCGATGGGCGCTCGCTTCAACTTCTTCACCTCGACCAAAAATTCCATCCCGTCGTCTCCCTTCGACGTGGAGTCGCTGGATACGGCGTCCGAGCCGCACAGCGGGGACGACGAGGAGGGGTACACCTTTGACTGGCCGATCGACTGGGATAACTGGCCGCCGAAGAGGAACAAGCCCCCGCCGCCTCCTCCGATGTCGCCTCCCCCGGCGCCGATTCCCGGCTCCTACGCCGTCCTCGCCTGGGCCTCGGTGGTCAACGACGGCGCGCCGGTCACCATCGACACCATCACCGTCGAGAAGCCGCCGGTCGGCGCGAAGATCGTCGCCGGCACCCCGCTCCGATACGTCGTCTGCGAAGACATCGCCGACGCGTCCTTCACGTCCACCTCCAAGTGCGGCGGCGTGGTCGCGGACTCGGTGTGGCTCGTCAAGCTCCCCGGGAAAGGAGGCTCCGTCCGCCCGACGACCCCCTCCACCCCCGAAAAGGTAAAACAACCCCCTCCACCCCCTCCACCCCGCCAGAAACCCGCCGGAGGAGGCGGAGGAGGCGGAGGAGGCGGAGGACGCAGCGGCGACTACCCCGCCGACCCCCCCGGGAACGTGGATTGGCCTTTTTCGGACTGGGCGCCGGCGGATATCCAGACGATAATGGACAAGTTTAACGCCGCGAGGGCCCGGGATCCCACCGTCTCGGTGGACCTCGTGATCGAGTACACCCAGGACGAGTGGGACGCGCTGAGCGATAATGAGAAGGGCCTGTACCTCTCCAACAAGGAGCGCATCGACCGCGGCATCGCCCCGTACGCCGCCGTCGCGAAGCAGGTGTCGGACGTCGCGGAGGACTACGCCACGTATCTCTATGAGGTGGAAGAGAGACTCACGCACCGCCCCGCAGAATCGACGTGGACGGGAAGCGGCCGCGACGCGTCCTCCTGCTGCTCTCCACAGGATCGCCTCACGGCGGCCCTCGGGGACGAGAAGGAGTTCTTCAGGTTTTCCGAGAATCTGGCATGGGCGTCCGCGGGAACCCCCTCACGGTTCCCGGAACCCGTCGCTTATTCCGTGTACGGTTGGATCTACGACGATGGCCCGGGTTGGGGGCACCGCCACTTCTCCCTCGCCGAGTTGAACGACAACGCCGGCGAGGCGAACGCCGAGGGCCTTTTGGGTTTTGGCGTCGCGAGAGGCGACAGCGGCACCTACACGGTCATGAACGTCGCGGACGAAGCCACCGGATGGGATTACACGACCGCCGATAATCTCATCCTCTGGAGCTCGATGGTCAGGGGCAAGTTGGGCGTAAACGGCAACGCCCCCGCGAGCGACAAGACGTTCGAGGCGTGCGGTGTCACCGTGACGGTCGCCTCTACGCCGGCGGACATCTACGTGCCGCTGCCCAAAGACTTCACCCTGGCCGACGGGTCGCAGCCCGCGACGCCGAAGAAACACTGGGGGTACATCGAGAGG
>MDSW01081451.1_pt1 | contig 15671 bp, 11 predicted proteins | sample 811171 | NCBI WGS metagenome assembly MDSW01 (sample SAMN05326641, study PRJNA326480) | marine metagenome | isolation source: seawater | place: Atlantic Ocean: North West | collected 2012
AGCACATCTAAATATTCCTTTTATTGCAATTCCTTTTCCCCACGCAACAGATAACCATCAATTTTGGAACGCAAAAAGATATCAAGATCTAAATTGTTGCTGGATAATGGATGAAAAAAACTTTATTTCTGGAGATATGTACAAATTAATAGATCGAATTATGATTAATAAAGATGAGTATATTATAAAGAAAAACAATCTTAAAAAACTTAATGAAAATATAACATGGGAAAATATAAACAATAAAATTATAGATTATTTTAATGACAATTAGTCTTGGAAAAAAAGAGATAATCCACTTTGTAGGAATTGGAGGAATAGGAATGAGTGGTCTTGCATTAATTATGAAGGATTTAGGATTTAATGTAAAAGGCTCTGATCAACAAAGTGGCAAGAATATAGAAAGATTAAAAAAAAACAAAATAAGTGTACAAATAGGACACAAGCAAAAAAATTTATCAAGTGCAACAATAGTAGTTATTTCATCCGCAATAAAAAAAAATAATCCAGAATATCTAGAAGCCCAAAAAAAAAGGATACCAATTTATAAAAGAGGAGAAATGTTGGCAAACATTGTATCGCTTTATAAAAATGTAGTAGTTGCCGGATCGCATGGAAAAACCACTACCACATCTATAGTTTCAACAATTTTTTCAAAATCAAAATTAGATCCGACTACAATTAATGGTGGTGTAATAAATTCAATAGGAAATTCTGCTAAACTTGGAAAAGGAGAATGGTGTATTTTAGAGTCTGATGAATCTGATGGGAGCTTTTTACAACTTCCATTTACTTATTCAATAATTACGAATATTGATGACGAGCATCTTGAACATTATGGTTCTATTGAAAATTTAAAAAAATGTTTTGTTAAATTTGCTGAAAAAACTCCGTCGTTTGGAAAGACACTTATATGTTTAGATGATAAAAATAATAGGTCAATTTTAAATAAAATTAAAAATCAAAATATTGTTACATATGGATTAAATAAGAAATCAAACTTCAGAATAAAAAATATTTCTTTACAATATAACTTATCTAAATTTGATTTAGAGGTAAATTTGCCCAATCAAAAAAAAATAATATTAAAATCATTAAAAATACCTTTGATTGGGATCCATAATATTAAAAATTGCTGCGCCTCAATAGCCGTCGCGATGTTAATGGGGATATCAAATGATTTAATTAAGAAATCTATTTTAGAGTTTAAAGGGGTTCAAAGAAGATTTAATTTTATATTTCAGCATAATAAAAGTATTTATTATGATGATTACGCTCATCATCCAACAGAAATCTATGAATTATTAAAATCTACAAGGGATGTTTTTAAATCAAAAAAAATAGTTTCTATATTTCAACCACACAGAGTTTCTAGATTAAATTTTCTGAAAGAAAGATTTACAAAATGTTTTAAATTTGCTGATCAGGTTGTGTTATGTCCTGTTTATAAGGCAGGAGAAAATATAAAATTAAAATTTAATTACACTAAATTTGCCAAAGAAATAATTAAAAATTCAAATGTAGATTTAATAATGATCAATAGTGAAAAAGATTTGTTAAAATTTGCTAAGCAAAATATCTATGGTGATAAAATAGTAATTGCAATGGGCGCTGGAACAATATCTAGCTGGATAAGAAATCTACCTGAATCAATCAAATGAAATTAGATGATTTAGAAAAAATACAATTTTTTGATAGTTCTCGATTAACATTTGATCATGATTTGTCACGTTTAAACTGGTTTAATATTGGAGGTAAATCTAAAATTTATTTATTTGCCAATTCTTTAAAAGATTTGTCTCTTTTTCTAAATAAATATAATTGTAGGGGAAAAATATTTATATTAGGTGCTGGATCAAATATTCTATTTAGTGATGACATATTTGATGGAGTAATTATAAAACTAGGAAAAAGTTTTAATAATATTTCAAAATTAAAAGAAAATTTAATTATTTCAGGAAGCTCCTGTTTAGATAAAAAAGTTTCAGATTTTGCAATGGAGAATGAAATCGAAGGCTTCGAGTTTCTGTCTTGTATACCTGGATCTATTGGTGGTGGGATAAAAATGAATGCTGGATGTTATGGTAAAGAGTTTAAAGATATTATTGTTTCTGTGCAGGCTATTGATTTCAAAGGAAACGTATTAACAATACCATCAAATAAAATTAATTTTAAATATAGATCTAATGATTTATCAAATGATTTAATTTATTTAAGTGGTACATTTAAAGGAAGTATTTCTACAAAAAGTAAAATTGAAAAAACAATTAGAGAATTAAAAAATAAAAAAGATGCGACCCAACCACTTAAAGTTAAAACAAGCGGAAGCACGTTTAAGAACCCAGTGGATCAAACTAACAAAAAAGTTTGGGAACTAATAAAAGAATCAGTTGATATAAAAAAAACAAATCAAATGTTTGGTGATGCTAAACTTTCAGAAAAACATTGTAATTTTTTAATTAACAAACAAAATGCTTCTTCCAAGGATATGAAAAATCTTATCAATTTTATCAAAGAAAGCGTATATAAGAAAACTGGGGTTAATCTTGAATTAGAAATTATTTTAACTTCATAAAAATGAAGAAAAAAATATTAATATTAGCTGGTGGGTATTCTAAGGAAAGAGACATTAGTTTCAAAACAGCTAAAGCAGTACACAATCAAATAAAAAATGATTTCAATTGCAAAATACTTGATCCAAAACTTAATTTTATAAAATATATAAGAAAATTTAATCCTGAAATAGTTTTTAATGCATTGCACGGTAGATTTGGAGAAGATGGCTATATTCAGCTAATCCTCGAGAATGAAAAAATAAGATATACTCACTCAGGAGTAAAAGCATCATCAATATGTATAAATAAAATAGTTTCAAAAAAAATATTTAACAAAAATAATATTTTGTCTCCAAAGTATTTGGTTTTAAAAAATTTTTCAGAAAAAAATTTAAAACAAATTTATAAAAGAATAAATAATTTTCTAAAATTCCCAGTTGTAATTAAACCTATAAATGAAGGCTCTAGTGTTGGAGTCTTTATTTGTGGAAAAAAAAATTTTTTTAAAAATATAAAAAAATTACAAAGTGAAAAAGAAATATTAATTGAAAAATATATTCCAGGTAGAGAAATACAAGTTGCGATTATGGGAAATAAAAAATTAGGAACTATTGAACTAATACCGAAAAGAAAATTTTATGATTATAAAGCCAAATATGATAGGACTGCCAATACTAAACATGTATTACCTGTCAATCTTCCTAAAAAAAAAATTAAAGAGGTAGAAAGTATTGCCTTAAAAGCTCATAAAATTACTGGATGCAAAGGAATTACACGAAGTGATTTTAGATTTAATGATAATAAATTTTATTTATTAGAAATCAATACTCAACCAGGAATGACGGAGCTATCTTTGGTTCCAGAAATTGCAAAATTTAAAGGTATTAGTTTTCACAATCTGATTAAATGGATGATTAAGGATGCTTCAATTAATCGATAGAAGTAAGATATATTTTTATTTAGCATTACTTATAATTTTGTTAAGTGTTCATAATACTAAATCAATAACTTTTGTTGAAAATTATTTTAAAATAAAAGAATTTGATTTAACCGGCGATGCTGATAAAGAAATAATTCTTACAATATCAAAATCTCTTGAAGAATTGTACCATTACAACATTTTTTCATTAAATCCAGATGAAGTAACAAATATTTTAGAAAATTTTAATATTATTAATAATTTTGAGGTAAAAAAAGAATATCCCTCAAAAATAAAAATTGAATTAAAAGAAACAAAAATATTAGCCTATTACATAAAAGATAACAAAAAAATTTATATTGGTGAGAACGGAAAAAAAATTACAAAGGTTAAAGTGGAAAATGATAATATACCCCTAATTGTAGGCACGATTGATATTAAAAAATTTCTTGAATTAAAAAAACTACTAATTAATAAAAAATTTAAATGGGAAGATTTTACCACCTTTTACTCATTTAATTCAAATAGATGGGACCTGATTTATAAAGATCAAGTTACTATAAAGTTACCTATGAATAACTTAGATGACTCATTAAACTTGCTCAAAAAAATTATTAAAAAGCAAGATGTAATTATTTTTAAAATTATAGATTTAAGATTAAAAGATAGAGTAATTTTATCATGAGTGAAATAACCTCGCCGATTTCGATTTTGGAGTATGGATCAACCCATAGACGTATAGCTATTTATGATAATGTTGTTCTTAATCAAAGTTTATTTTTTGAAGAAAAAATCGATTTTACTAGAAACCAAAATATAAACGAAGAACAAATTATTACTGACCTCATATCTAAAGCTGAAAAAAATTTAGGTGTACACTTGAATGAAATTATTTTAATGATTGATTCGGCTAGCATCTATTCTCTGGATTATTCAATGCAAAAGAATTATGAAAAAAAAATAATTACTAATAATGACATAGATTACCTTATCAATGAATGTGAAACAGAAATAAAACTAAAGAATAAAGATAAAGATATTCTTCATATCACAACAAATAATATTTTACTCGATGGTAAAGAAGTAAGAAATTTGAAAAAAATTTCAATTGAAGCCTCAAAAATTATAATTGATTTGAAATTTATTCTTATAAGCAAAAAAATTTGCACTTATCTTAAAAACTTATTTTTACAAAAGCATATTTTGGTAAAAAATATTTTTTGTACAAGTTATATTAAATCATTAGGACTAATAAAAAAACTTGAAATTTCTGGATATAGTTCTTTCATAGATATCGGTTTAAAAAAAAGCAGTCTTTTAATTTTTAAAGATGAACAATTGTTATTTATTAAAAATACACATATAGGAGGCGATCATATTACGAGGGATATATCAAAAATTTTAGATATTGATTATAGAGCTGCGGAAGCAAAAAAATTAAAATTTTATAAAAATAGTAGATTAGAAGATTTTCTAAATGAAGATGGCTTATTAAAAAAAGTTATTAATTCTCGTTTAGAGGAAATTGTAGAAATATTATTTATGAACTGTCCCATTATAAATAATAATTCATTTAATTCTGATTTGCGGCTTTTCTTTATTGGAAACGGATCAAGAGTTCTTAATAAAAATTTACTTTCGTTTGGTCCTGAGTTCGACTTTATAAATGAAATGACAATAATTGATGAAAAAACTAATGATTGTTGTAAAAGTGCGGTTGAATTTAATTACGAAAATGAAAAAACAGACTTGCCAAAACCTTCAGTAATCCTTGAAAACAAAGGTTTTTTTGAAAAATTATTTGAATATTTTTTAAAAAAATAGCAATTTTTTGTAACATTTGTTGTTTTCAGATTAAATTTTAATTCTTTATAAAGCTTCTAATGTCAATTTTAAATCAAAAAACGATTAAAAATAAAATATCATTAAGTGGAATTGGTCTTCACTCTGGCAATTTAGTAGAAATAAACTTATTACCATCAGGACCAAACACAGGAATTATATTTAAAAGAATTGATTTAAAAAAAAATAACTTTGTTATTCCATTATACAAAAATGTAGTTGATACAACTCTCTGCACAACATTATCTAATGATTATGGTGTTAAAGTTTCTACGGTAGAGCATTTAATGGGAGCACTTTACGGATTAGGTATAGATAATTTAGTGGTAGAGATAAACTCACAAGAGCTTCCAATTTTAGATGGTTCAGCAAAAATTTTTGTTGAGAAAATCTTGTCTGTTGGAATTGAAATATCTTCGACACCAATCAAGTTAATTAAAATTAACAAAAAAGTTTGTTACCAAGAAGGAACAAAAAAAATATCATTAGATAAATCTAAAGTTTCATCTGAAATAGATTTTGAAATAAAATATCAAAATCAAATTATTGGTATGCAAAGAAATAAGGTTAATGTATTTAATGATGAACTCAAAGAAATTTTTGAATCTAGAACATTTTGTTTATATGAAGATGTTGAAAAGCTAAAACAAAATGGATATGCGCAAGGTGGAAGTTTAGATAATGCCTTAGTAGTTGATAAAGATAAAGTTTTAAATGAAACAGGATTAAGAAATTCAAAAGAGTTTGTTAATCACAAAATATTAGACTGTATGGGAGACCTATATTTATCAGGTTATAGAATTGTTGGATCTTTAATTTCTACAGAAGGGGGCCACGGCCTTACTAATAAAATATTAAGAAAACTTTTCAGTGATAATTCTAATTTTACGATCATAGAGATTAAGGAAAAAACTTTACCTTATCAATTTTTAGATAAATCTTATCTTAAATCAATTGCATAAAAATAGAAAAAAATTTTATTTCTGTTAATAAATATGTATGCAAAAAACTATAATTATCCTTTTAAGTTTTTTTTTCTTAATAGCTTCATGCGCTAAAGAGGAAATATCAAATATAGAGGTCATCAAAGAAAAGCAGATTGATTTACAAATGATAGATGCTTATCAAGAAGGTCTTAATGCCTTAGAAAATCAAGATGGCTTTACAGCAGCAAAAAAATTTAGTGAAGCAGAATTATTATTCCCTCAATCTGAATGGGCTCCACGTGCAGCATTGATGGCGGCTTACTCATATTTTACTCAAGAATATTACTCTGATACAATTTATGAGATTGAAAGATTTTTTAAAACATATCCACTTCACCCAAGGACAGATTATGCCTATTATCTTTTAGCTGTAGCCTATTATGATCAAATAGTTGATGAAACTAGAGATCTTGACTCAATTATGAAATCTAAAATATATTTTGAATATATAATACAAAATTATCCAAATACAGATTATGCTTTTGACTCAAAATTTAAATTAGGTTTAATCAATGAAATACTTGCATCAAAAGAAATGTATTTGGCTAGATATTATTTTGAAAAAAAAAAATGGATACCAGCTATTAATAGATTTAGATTTGTTGTAGAAAATTATAGTGAATCAGTATTTATTGAAGAAGCGCTTCACAGACTAGTTGAACTTCATTATAAAATTGGACTAGTAGATGAAGCCAAAAAATATGCTTATTTGCTAGGCTTCAATTATCAATCAAGCGAATGGTATGAAAATACTTATAAGGTGTTCAATAAGAATTATAAATCACCTCAAATTAAATCAAATAAAGACAAAAGAAGAATAAAATTGATTGAAAGAATTAAATCTAAAATATTTTGATGGAAAAAAAAGAATCTGAAAAATTATATTTAAATAAAATAAAAGAGATTAATAAACACAATAAATTATATTACTCAGAAGATAGCCCGATAATCTCTGATAAAGAGTACGATGAATTAAAAAAAGAAATATTAGAATTAGAAAGTAAATATAGTTTTTTAAATCATAAAGACTCTCCCTCAAAAAAAGTTGGTTTTAAACCTTCAAAAAATTTTAAAAAGCAAAAACACAAAGTTCCCATGTTATCTTTGTCAAATGTTTTTGACAAAGAGGATCTGATTAATTTTGAAAAAAAAATAAAAAATTATTTAAACCTAAAAAAAGATCAACTTTTTGAATACTCAGTCGAACCAAAAATTGACGGAATATCTGCATCTTTAACTTATAAAGATGGGGTTTTGATTCTTGGTTTATCAAGAGGAGATGGGACTGAAGGGGAGGTGATAACTGAAAATCTTAAAACTATTTCAGACATCCCTAAGAAAATTAATTTTAAAGATTTTCCGAAAAATGTTGAAATTAGAGGAGAGGTTTATATAAAAAAAAATGACTTTGAGAAATTGAAAAATAAATTCGCAAATCCAAGAAATGCTGCATCTGGATCACTAAGGCAAAAAGACTCATCCGAAACAAAAAAAATACCATTAAAATTTATTGCATATACGTTTGGTTATTTTCAAAATAATAATTTTTCAAAACAATCAGACTTTTTAAAATCATTGAAAAAATGGGGATTTAAAACAAGCAAGTATAATAATACAATTACGAAAATTAATGATTTAATAAAAAACCATAATAGCGTTGAGGAAAAACGATATGAATTAGAATACGATGTTGATGGCCTAGTTTATAAAATAAATGATCTGAAACTTCAAAATAGATTAGGATTTGTTGGTAACGCTCCAAGATGGGCCGCAGCACACAAATTTTCTGCTGCATCATCTTTTTCAAAAATATTAAATATCGATATTCAAGTTGGTAGAACAGGGGCTCTAACTCCAGTTGCTAAAGTAGAACCAGTAAATATTGGCGGGGTAGTTGTTTCTAATGCAACATTGCATAATGAAGACGAAATTAATAAAAAAGATATAAGAATAGGCGATGTAGTAAAAATTGAGAGAGCAGGCGATGTAATACCGCATGTTGTAACTGTAGATTTATCGAAAAGAAATGAGAAAAATAAGAAATTTAAATTTCCAGACAAATGCCCATCGTGTGGTTCAAAAGTTGAAAAAGAATTTAACAATCAAACAAAAAAATTTGATGCAGTAAAAAGATGTTCTTCAGAAGGTTATACTTGTGAAAAAATAGCCATAGAAAAAATAAAACATTTTGTTTCGAAAGAGGCATTGAATATAGATGGTCTTGGTAAAAAAGTTGTAGAAAAACTCTGGGAGAAAAATTTTATTAGATATCCACAAGATATTTTCAGATTAGATTATGATAAAATAAAAAGCTTAGATGGGTGGGGCCAGCAATCAATTATGAACTTGAAATATTCTATAAACAGCTCAAAAAAAATTTCACTTAATAAATTTATTTACGCATTAGGAATAAGGCATATAGGACAAGAAAATGCTAAGCTAATCTCAAAACATCTACAAAAAAAACAAAATTTTTTGAAAATAAATAATAATTTTGATTTCAAAACTTTTTTAAATATTGATGGCATAGGGGAGATACAGATTTCGTCTTTAAAAAAATTTTTTTCAATAAATGAAAACTTGAATGTTGTTAAAGAATTATCGAACTACTTAATTATAGAAAATGAGGCTAACAACGTTTCAGGTAAATTAAGGAATTATAGTTTTATGATTACTGGTAAATTAAATGGTATTAGTAGAGCAGAGGTCAAAACGATTATAGAAAAAAATTCTGGTAAAATTTTGAGTTCAGTGAGTAAAAAACTTAATTATATAATAGTTGGTGACAACCCAACTACAAAAAAAGTGACACAAGCAAAAGCGTTAGGAACAAAAATTATTGATCAGAATGAGTTGATGAGGCTATTAAACTAATTTAAGAAGCCAATTTTTTTCGCTCCTATTTAGGTAAGGTGATATATATTTATAAACTTCCAGATTATATTTAAGCAAATAGTCTTTTTCTTTTGAAGTTAAAAGTTTTTTATCAATTAAATCGTTATCTATAGGAGCTAGCGTTAAATTTTTAAATTTCAATTTATTTTTTTTCTTTTCAATATATATTAAATTTTCAATTCGAATTCCAAACTTCCCTTCCTCATAATAACCAGGTTCATTACTTACAATCATACCTTCTCGAAGTTGAATAGAATTAAATTTTGATATTGCTTGTGGGCCCTCGTGTACGTTTGAAAAAAAACCAACACCATGCCCTGTTCCATGACCATAATCTAATTTAATTGCTTTCAATGATTTTCGAGCTTTTTTATCAATCAAATTACCTTTGTTTATTTTGTTTAAATTATTTGTAACTACAGCAATGTGACCTTTAAGAACTCTTGTAAATATTTCTTTTATTCTACTTGATGGTTTACTAAAACAAACAGTTCTGGTTACGTCTGTAGTTCCATACTTATATTGTCCTCCAGAGTCACATAAAAAAATATCACTTTTATAAATTTTTCTGTTCGTTTTCTTTGATGATCTATAATGAATTATTGCACTATTTGGTCCTGATCCTGCAATAGTATTAAAACTTGGATACAGATAATCTTTATTTTTTCTTCGAAATTTTTCCAATTTTTTTTCTAAATATAACTCATCAAACCCAAAATTTTTATCTTGTTTTATCCAATATAAAAATTTTGTAAGAGCCACTCCATCTTTAATATGTGTAGATTTCATACTTTCTATTTCAAATTTATTTTTTATTGATTTTAAGTGATAGATGGGATCTTCAAAACTTTTAATTACAAAATTTGACTGTATTAAACTTTCATAAAAAACTGAGCAGGATAATTTATCGATTGTAAAAGAAGTAGTTTTTAATTTTTGTATAATATCAAAAAAATTTTCAAAGGAACAAAAATTGATTTTTTTATAGTTAATTTTATTTTTAATTTTTTTTATTTTTTTTAAATCACTTAAAAAATATATATTTTTTTCTTTATCTATTATTAGTCTCACATTTGGAATTGGGCTACTTGGATTGTCGTGACCCCTTATATTTAATAACCATGCAACATTTTCTGGCGCTGAAATAAAAATACTATCACATTTATTTTTTTTTAAAATTTTGCTTAATTTATCTATTTTTGATAATGTAGTCTCCCCAACAAATTTATCATCTAATTTATAAAAAAATTTATTTTTTTTATTTTTTTCTGAATAAATTTCATCAACAAAATTTTTTTTGATTGGTACTAATTGATATTTATTATCAAAATACCTTTCTAATGTTGAGGATGTAAATAACTTGGGATCATATCCGATTTTTTTATATTTAATGGAATTCAATATATCTTTTGGGTAGTTATATGGAATTTCGACTATTTTAAAATTTTTACCACTCTCAAGCTTGCTTTGTATTAAATATCTCCCATCAACAAAAAGATAATTTAGATTATTTGTTATTATACTGAAGCCCGCAGATCCAGAAAAATTAGTAATGGTTTTTAATCTATCTGGGAAAGCATACTCATTAAAAAATTCGTCATTTTTTGGTATTATATATGCATCTAAACCGTGACTAGTTAACATTTTTTTAATTTTTAAAAGTTTACTCATGATTTAATTCTTTTTTGATATCTTAGCCAACCAGGACTTTTTATTTCACTTTCGTATTCAATATCTTGATTAAAATCAAAATCATCATTTTTATCTTGAATAAACTGATTATTTTTTTCAATATTTTGTTCTGGCAGCTCATCTATAAAACGAGATGATATACTATCAATCCAATCACCTTGATAAAATCTGTTCATTGAAAATGAAATATGGGCAATTTTTTTTGCTCTAGTGATGCCAACATATGCAAGTCTTCTCTCTTCCTCTAAACCGTTCTGACCTTTCTCTTCCATAGATTTTTGGTGTGGAAATAATCCCTCTTCCCATCCTGGTAAAAAAACTACATCAAATTCTAATCCCTTAGATGAATGCATTGTCATTAAATTAACTTTTTGGCCTTCCCAATCTTGATCTAAGGAAGTCGCTAAAGCCACATGTTCTAGAAAACTTTCAAGATTGTCAAACTCTTTCATGGCATTTAAAAGTTCTTTTATATTCTCAAGTCTATTTTCATTTTCTAAATCTTTTTTATCCTTAAGCATCTGGCTATATCCAGACTCATCCAAAATTATTTGTAATAATTTAACATGACTAATTTTTTTTTTTAGATCAAACCTCCATTTATTTAAAAGGTTTAAAATTGAGTTTATTCCTAATTTTGGTTTTGGTTTGACTAAATTTAATTCAATCATTTTTTTAGCCCCATCTTCTAGAGAAAAACCTTTATCTTTAATAAAATCATAAATACTTTTTATAGTTGTTTCACCTATAGATCTTTTAGGTACATTTATTATTCTTTCAAATGATAAATCGTCTTTTGGTTGATTAACGATTCTTAAATATGCTATACAATCTTTTATTTCAGCTCTTTCATAAAACTTTATTCCCCCAATAATTCTATATGGTAATCCAATTTTTAAAAAACGTTCTTCAAATTCTCTAGTTTGAAAAATTGCTCTTACTAATATGGAAATATTATTTAATTTAAATTTATTTTTTAATTTTTCTATTTTTTCTCCAATTCCTATTGCTTCATCTTTTCCAGATCTATAGCTATCTAAATAAACATTTTCACCATCTTCACCATCTGTGAATAAAGTTTTGCCAACTCTGTTTTCATTATTAGAGATAAGGTTTGATGCAACAGCTAAAATATTTTGTGTCGATCTATAATTTTTTTCAAGTCTTATTATTTTTGTATTTTGGTAAGTTTTATCAAATTCTAAAAAGTTTTTTATCTCTGCACCTCTCCAACTATAAATAGATTGATCGTCATCACCTACACAGCAAATATTATTATTTTCCATAGATAACAATTTGAGCCACTTACTTTGAATAAAATTTGTATCTTGATATTCATCTACCAATATATATTTAAAATTTTTTGAATACATTTTTGTTATATCAGGATATTTTTCAAAAATTTTAATACAATGAAGAATTAAATCGTTAAAATCACATGCATTAAGATCGATTAATTTTGATTGATAGATTTTATAAATTTTGAGAAATGACTCTTCCAATCTTTCACTTTTTTTTAAAGCAACATCCTCAGGATACCAACCTTTATTTTTCCACTTTTCGATTATATTCAATATATAATTTGGGGATATTTTTTTTGTATCTATATTTTCAGATTTACAAATATTTTTAATCAATTTCCTTTGATCATCTTGATCAAGAATAGTAAAATTATAATTTAACTCAGCTGCCCTGGCGTGCTTTCTCAAAATTTTTACACATATGGAATGAAATGTACCAACCCACGGCATACCAAATTTTTTTTTTTTTAAATTGTATAAGATTCTACTTAACATCTCATTTGCGGCTTTATTGGTGAACGTAACAGCCAAAACTTCATTTGGGGATGCTTTATTAGATAAAATAATATGGCAAATTCTAGATGTTAAAACCTTAGTTTTTCCTGACCCCGCTCCTGCCACAATTAATAGAGGTCCATCGAGGCGAGTAACAGCTTCCTTTTGTTTTTCATTTAAATTATTTAAATAATCAAAATTTAACATTTCAAATTTAAGTTGTATAAGTATTTTTTAAATAATGAAAAAAAACCTATTTACATTTCCTTTTAAAAGTAATTTTTTTAAAGAACAAGATCCTTTTCATCTAGTTATTATATTTTTTATTATCTTTTTTGGCACAGCCATCTTTTTTTCAATACCTACATTCTATGATTATACAAAATACAACCTAAAAATTGAGAAAACGATTAATAAGGAATTTAAAATCAATATGAAAGATTTGAAAAATATTTCATATAGATTTGTCCCATCTCCACATTTGTTAATTAAAAAAGCAAATCTTAAAATAAGAGATGATGAAAAGGTTGCCATTTCTGAGTTAGAAGATATCAAAGTATTTATTTCAATATTAGATCTCTATAAAAAAGATACTTTTAATATTGATAGGATAGAAGTTAACAAATCAAATTTTTATCTTAATAATCTTTCATTGAATAATTTTATTTATAATTTGAAAAAAAATATTGTAAAAAAATTTATAATTAAAAAAAGTAATATTTTTTTTAAAGACGAAAAAAATGAAATTATTTTAATTTCTACAATTAAAAATTTTGAATATAAGATCGACTTTATAAATTATAAGAAAATTTTAGATATCGAAGGCAATATTTTTGATGCTGACTATAATTTTAGTTATATAATTGATTACAAAATTCCAAATATTCAAAATATTAACCTAGAACTTAAGAATCCAAATATTAACATTAAAAATGAATTGATTGAAGATAAAGATTTAATTGAGCAATTGGGTAAATTAAATATTTCGTTTTTAAGTCAAAAAAATTCGATTAATTATAAAATTAAGAAAAATTACATTAATTTTTTTAAGCAGAATTTAAAAAATTCTAACTTTGATTTGACTGGTTCGATAAATTTCGAACCATTTTATTTTGATCTATTAGTTAATTTAAAAATGATAAATTTGGAGGATATTGAAAACTTACTTTATAATCTTTATAAGAACCAAAATTTAAAATTTGAAAATCTTTCAGGTATATTTAAAATAAATTTTGATAAAATCGATAGTAAATTATTTAATTCAGGGAATTTGGGTTTAAAAATTGAAAATTCTAAAATGAATATTGATGATAATGATTTTAATATTAATGACTTTGCAAGCTTGAAAATTATTGATTACGAGTATCTTGAAAATGACGATCAAATATTGCAAATAAAAATTAAAGTTGATGTCAAAAATCTTCCAAGACTTAATAGGTTTCTATTTAACTATCAAAAAGACAAAATTAAATCGAAAGAATTTTTTGTTACTTATCAGTATAACAATAGTGACAATACTAGTTATATATCACAAATATCAAATAAAGGTTTTAATAATAATCCAGAACTTTATAGATTTAATAATATACAACAATTAAAAAATATATTTAAAGACGAAAATTTTTTTAATTCGGACTAATCATTTTTTTTGGATCAACTATTTTTAAATATTCTTTTTCATCAATCAAACCACTTTTGATTGCTTCATATTTTAATGTTGTTCCATTTTTTAGTGCTGTTTTTGCAATACTTGCTGCATTATCGTATCCAATCTTTGGGGCTAATGCCGTTACTAACATTAAAGAATTATCTAAATCTTTTTGAATTTTTATAACATTGGCTTTAATTCCTTTAACACAAAATTTTGCAAAATTATTTGAACTGTCAGCTAAAAGATCTATAGATTGGAGAATATTGTGAGCTATTAAAGGTTTAAATACATTTAGTTCAAACTGCCCCTGTGATCCAGCAATAGTAATTCCACTATGATTTCCTATTACTTTTACACAAACCATTGTAACAGCTTCTGACTGAGTGGGATTTACTTTTCCTGGCATAATTGATGAACCTGGTTCATTTGCTGGCAGTATCAATTCTCCATATCCTGCTCTTGGTCCTGATCCTAGATATCTAATATCATTAGCTATTTTCATTAAACACACAGCAGCAGTATTTAAAGTTCCAGAAAAATTTACAATTGCATCATGAGCAGCTAAAGCTGCAAATTTATTTTTTGCTGGTTTAAAATTAATTTTTGTTATTTTACTAATTTCTTTACATACTTTTTTATCAAAATTTTTTCTAGTATTTATTCCAGTTCCAACAGCCGTTCCCCCTTGTGCTAAGAAATATATTTCTTTTAAAGCATGATTTATTCTTATAATTGTATCTTCCAACTGTGATTGGTAGCCTGAAAATTCTTGCCCAAGTGTCAAAGGTGTAGCATCTTGAAGATGAGTTCTTCCAACTTTAATTATACTTTTGAACTGCTTTACTTTTCGTTTAATCTCTTTATTTAACAAATTAAGTGATGGTATTAATTTATCTTTGGCTTCAAGTGCAATAGCAATATGCATTGCGCTAGGAAAAACATCGTTTGTTGATTGCGATTTATTCACATGATCGTTGGGATGCACAGGTTTTTTTGAGCCCAATTTTCCACCTAGAATTTGAATAGCTCTGTTTGCAATAACTTCATTAACATTCATATTTGTTTGAGTGCCCGAGCCAGTTTGCCAAACCTTCAGAGGGAAATGATCATTAAGTTTTCCGGTCATTACGTTTTCAGAAGCTTTGATAATTGCATTTGCAATTTTTGGATCTATCTGCTTTTCTTTTTTATGAACTATAGCGGCTGATTTTTTAATTATTGCAATTGATTTAATTAAAATTGGTCTAACTTTAAATTCTCCGATATCAAAATATTTTTTAGATCTTTGAGTTGACGCTCCCCAATACTTATCCACAGGTACATTAATACCTCCTA
>MDSW01151595.1_pt1 | contig 15671 bp, 13 predicted proteins | sample 811171 | NCBI WGS metagenome assembly MDSW01 (sample SAMN05326641, study PRJNA326480) | marine metagenome | isolation source: seawater | place: Atlantic Ocean: North West | collected 2012
ACTGTGATACTGTCCAGTAAAAAGATTATTTGTTAATCTTTTTGTTTTAATTTCTATTTTACGAACTTTTTTTAATAGCTCTGATGTTTCCATTTAAGGTACTTCAATTGTGTTAAGAATTTGATCAATAACATGTTCTGTAGTAATATTTTCTGCTTCTGCCTCATAAGATAAACCAATCCTATGTCTTAAAACGTCATGACAAACAGCTCTAACATCTTCTGGAATAACATAACCTCTTCGTTTAATGAAAGCATAAACCTTTGATGCTTTTGCTAAATTTATACTTCCTCTTGGTGAAGCGCCAAAATTAATCAATGGAGTTAAGTCATCTAATTTATATTGCTCAGGATTTCTAGTTGCAAAAATAATATCAAGAATATAATTCTCGATTTTTGGATCCATGTATATTTCATTGATTAGCTTTCTAGATGATATTATTTTCTTAATAGAAACTACGGGCTTAATAGACTTAGTATTATTATCAAGGTTGTTTCTAACAATCATTCTTTCTTCATCCTTAGTAGGATAATTAATAATTGTTTTTAACATAAAACGATCTGTTTGAGCTTCTGGCAAGGGGTATGTACCCTCTTGTTCAACAGGGTTTTGCGTAGCTAATACTAAAAAAGGTTCATTTAACACGTATGTTTCATCACCTATTGTAACTTGTCTTTCTTGCATTGCTTCTAATAATGCACTCTGAACTTTTGCAGGGGATCTATTAATTTCATCAGCTAAAATAAAATTAGCAAAAATTGGACCTTTTTTAATATTGAAATCACCTGACTTAATATTGTAAACCAATGTACCTATTACATCAGAGGGCAATAAATCAGGAGTAAATTGTATTCTATTAAAATCACCTTTTATTACTTTTGACAACGTGTTAATTGCAAGAGTTTTTGCAAGTCCCGGAACACCTTCTAATAAAATATGCCCAGATCCTAAAAGGCCAATTAAAAGACGTTCTATCATATGCTTTTGACCAACTATAGTTTTATTTATTTCCAAGAAAATATCATCTATAAAGGCACTTTCTTTAGAGATTTTTTGATCAATTAATTCAATATCTTTTGTTATCATATAAATTCAAATTTTATATTAAAAAACCCAAAACTATTAAATAATGCTTATTTCTTCAAGAAGGATAACGAAAAAATTTATTTTTTATTACTTAGCGTATTTTGAATTTGGAAATTAAGTTTTGATGCATATTGTGCATTCATTGGAACCAAAGGTAATCTAACTTGATTAGAGGAACATATTTTAAGTTGGTATAGTGCTTCTTTAATTCCTGAGGGATTACCATTTACATAAAACAAATCAACACTTTTAAGTAATTCATAGTGGCATTTTCGTGCTAAATCAATATTACCACTAAGAGTTGATTGAACCATTTTAGAAAACAATGAAGGCAGTGCCATTGCCTGAACCGATATAACACCAACACCTCCAAGTAACATTATTGGGAATGTCATTTTATCATCACCAGATATAATCATAAAATCATCTGGACAACTAGAAAATAAATCCATACATTGTTCAATATTTCCAGAGGCCTCTTTAATGCCAACTATATTTTGACAATTTTCAGCTAGTGAAACCACTGTTTCAACTGACATATTTACAGAAGTTCTTGAAGGAACATTGTACAATATAATGTCAACAGGAGACACTTTTGACAGTTTAGAATAGTGCGCAAATATTCCAGACTGAGAAGGTTTATTATAATAAGGACAAACTGATAAAATAGCTTCTATACCATTAAAATCAAATGACTTAATCTTGTTAACCACTTGTATTGTATCATTACCACCAATGCCAACAATAATTGGCAAACGATTGTTAACAATTTTTTTCACATAATTAATAACTTCATTTTGTTCATCAAATGTCAAAACTGCAGATTCACCAGTGGTTCCCATAACTACTAAATAATCTATTTGGTTCTTAATTAAATGATTAATTAATTTTTTTAGTGAATCAAAATCAATTGAATTATCTCGATTAAACGGTGTTATTAACGCAACACCAGTACCTTTTAAATTTTTATTTCTCATTATTATGATTGATTATTTCTAGATAATGTATAATATTCTTAATAAAATAGTTTAATGATTTAATTTTTAATTTAAATATTAAATCATAATCTATATCATTATTATTATAAGACATGCCTATTTTGAAATGGGCATTAGACATTAGTGACATATATTTGACTGGAAAACTATTTTTCAGCGACAAGTTAATTAATAAATCAAATTTATTTCTTAAAAAAGAATTTGTTTTTAAATTATTAGGTATGCCAAAAAAACTTACATCTTTTGAGTTGAAATAATTAATATGCAAAGTAGATATGAAATTATTATCTTTCTTCACACTATTAATAAAACCCAAAACATAAACATCTATATTTAATTTTAAAAAATATTTTAATAAAAACTTTACTTCTGTTATTGAATCTAAATCTTCTGCGTCAAAAACTAAAGCTACTTTTTTTGCTTCAGATAAAGTAATTAATTTTGGACAATGTTTCTTCTTAGAAAGATGTCTCCTAAGCAAGAAATTCGAAATATTTAATTTTAACTGATTCAACATATTTGTAATAATAATTATTCTATCATTTTTTGAAAATCCATTTCAGAAACAATTGGTATATCTAAAATAAGTGCCAAATCCTTTTTTTTTTGTCCCATATTTTCACCTGCAATTAAATAACTAGTATTTTTTGACAAAGAACTAGTATTTTTACCACCATTTAAATCTATTATTTTTTTAATTTCTTCTCTAGAAATTTGAAAAGTCCCAGAAACCACAAAGACTAAACCTTGTAATTTATTTGATTGCATAATTTTTTCAATGATATTCATCTGCAAACCATGTCTTTGCAAGTCTTCAATTAAAAGAATATTATTGTGGTCATTAAAATAATCTACAATACTATTAGCAATTTTATCACCTATTTCATCAACTTGTAATAATTCATCTAATGTGCTTTGTCGCATTTTCTCTATTGATCCAAAATATTCTGCTAACTTCTTAGAAACTGTTTTACCTACATATCTAATTCCCAAAGAATACAAAACCTTTTCAAATGGTTGTTTGACAGATTCTTTAATACCATTAATTATATTTTGTGCTTTCTTGATGGATTGAGATTTTTCTCCAAACCCTTTTAGTCCGTTAAAGGAATTTATATCAAGCAAAAATAGGTCTGCAACATTTTGAATAATTTCATTTATAAATAGCATCTCAATAGTTTTCACTCCTAAGGTATTTATATTTAATGCTTCACGACTAATAAAATGTTCAACTCTTGCAATTCTTTGAGGTAAACATTTATTACTATTCATACAATAATAATTCGCCTCATTTTGGACTCTCTTCAGTTGATGACCACAAGAAGGGCAATTAGTAATAAAAACAATATCTTTACAGTGATCATTTCTATTTTCCAAATCAACTGCCACAACCTTTGGAATTACATCTCCTCCTTTTTCGACAATAACAACATCTCCTATCTTTAAATCTAGTTTTTGGATAAAATCTGAATTATGCAGACTAGCCCTCTGAATAAGACTACCAGATAAATATATAGATTCCAGTTCAGCAACTGGAGTAATTGCTCCGGTTCTACCGACTTGATAAGTAATGTTTTTCAAGTGTGTTTTTACTTGTTCTGATTTAAACTTGTAGGATATGGCCCACCTTGGGGATTTAGATGTATGACTTAGTAATTTTTGATCAGACAATGAATTTACCTTAACTACTACACCATCTATTTCAAAGTCAAGAGAATTTCTATTAGATTCAATGTTATTAATAAAATCCATCATGCCATTAATACTATTTTGAATTTCTATGTGTTCAGAAATTTTAAATCCCCAATTTCTAGCATTTAATAAAAGTTGATGATGACTATGAATATCTGAGTTATTATCAATAACAGAATAAATGACACAATCTAAATTTCGTTTAGCAACTCTTGAACTATCTAAAAGTTTTAAACTACCCGAAGCAAAATTTCGAGGATTAGAATACTGTTCAAATTTTCTCATTTCAGCAAGATATTGCTTCTTTAATTTAGCAGGCTCAATATTAGTGTTAGACTGGCTTTGGATATTATAATCTTTTTTAATATTTAATTGTTTTTTTTTGCGGTAATCATTGATTTTTGTAAACTCTTTTTTAGAGATATAAACTTCGCCTCTAAACTCAACCCGTGAAGGATAATTACCAAATAATTTTAGAGGAATAGTCTTAATTGTTTTGATGTTTTCTGTCACATTATCACCATAAACACCATCTCCTCTTGTTACTGCTCTACTCAATACCCCATTTTCATAAATTAGAGAAATAGCAACACCATCATACTTTAACTCGCAAACATATTCTAATTCTAGAACAGATAAAGTCTTTTTAGCACGTTGATCAAATTCTGCAAGTTCAATTTTTGAATAAGTATTAGATAAAGACAACATTGGGTAAAGATGTTTAACTGACTCAAAACTTTCCAGCAAACTTCCACCAACTCTATGTGTAGGTGATGAGGAATCAAAAAACTCTGGATATTGTTTCTCTAAATTAAGTAGTGTATTCATTAGTTTATCAAATTCATGATCACTAATAATAGGTTGATCCATGACATAATAAAGATGATTGTGGTAATTTAAATCGTCTCGCAATTGTTTAATCCTATGTTCAATAGATTTATTAATCATACAATCAAGAAGATACAATTATAAATCGTTTTTTTTCAAAAAAATCATGACGAATTTCGATGTGAGAGAAACCTAATAATTTAATTACATCAATTAACTGAAAAACTAGTTTTGAATTAATTTCAAAAAAAATTTTACCACCGTGATTTAAATTTTCTTTAGCAAATTGACAAATGGCTTTATAAAAAACAAATGGGTCTTCTTCGTCAACAAAAATTGCATCAAATGGTTCTGACAAAACAACAGAGCCTAAGGGGACTTCTTCCTTCAAGACGTATGGTGGATTACTCACAATTAAATCTACTTTTGGTAATGATTGACGTTGACTAACATCTAAAATGTTAATTAATTTAAAGTCTATTGAGGTACGATGATATTGTGCATTTCTAGAAGCCAAATCTAATGCTTTTTTAGAATTATCAACTGCAGTAATATCTACGTTGAGTTTTTTTTTTAAAACAATAGAAATACATCCAGAACCAGTGCCAATATCTATTATTTTTTTAATTTTTTTGTCTTTCACATAATTCAAGACATGATCTATTAATTCTTCCGTTTCTGGCCTTGGAATTAAAACATGATCATTGACCAAAAATTTAAAACCTTTAAAATAACTATATCCAAAAAAATACTGTATAGGCTTTCCAGACAACAAGTGCTTAATAATGAGATTGATTTGCGCTTGACTTTTTTCAACAATGATAATATCTGGGTTTGTCAAGTATTGAATTGTCTTCATTTTTAAAAGCTCCTTTACTACCCATTGATTCCAAATTGAATTAATTTCTCTTGAAGAATAAATTGATTTCAATTTGTTATTAAAATTTATCTTAATTGATTTTATGTTTAACATGAGAATAAAAAATATTAAATTTAAAATATGAAAAATCATGAAAAATTTATGAAAAAATGTTTAGATCTAGCAATTCTAGGCTTAAAAAAAACACTAACTAATCCACTTGTTGGTTGTGTTATTGTAAAGAATGGCAAAATTATTGCAACTGGATATCACGAAAAATATGGTGGTCCACATGCTGAAGTAAATGCAATTAAAAACTTAAAGAATCAATACCCAAAAAACTATAAACAAATCCTGTCAGATTCAAGTCTATATGTTAATTTGGAACCATGTGCACATTTTGGAAAAACTCCACCCTGTGTTGAATTATTGCTAAAATATCAAATAAAAAAAGTTATTATTGGAACACTGGATCCTTTTAAAGAAGTAAAGGGGAAAAGTATTGAAAAATTAAAAAAACATACACAAGTTATTGTTGGAGTATTACCTGAAGAATGCAGGAAAATTAATTACAATTATTTTATTAACCATGAACACAAAAGACCCTATATCATTTTAAAATGGGCGGAATCAAAAGATGGATTTATCAATAATTTAAAAAAAGGAAGCACTAAAATAAGTTGTCCAGAAAGCACTATACTATCACATAAATGGAGAAGTCAAGTAGATGGTATTATGGTAGGAACAAATACTGTAACATGTGACAATCCAGAGCTTACCACCAGAAAATACCCTGGAAAAAATCCCATAAGAATTACTATTGACAGAAACAACAAACTAGACAGCAAAGATTGGAATATTAAAAACAAATTATCTAAAACAATTATATTAAACGAAAAAGAAAATAAAGTAGAAAAAAATATAACATATTTAAATTATTTAAATAACGGAATTTCTAATAACAGTACAAATACTGAGAAATTGAAAAATATGATGAATATGTTATATAAAAACGAAATAAAATCTATTCTAATTGAAGGAGGCGCTATAATAATTCAAAATATGATAACATTAAATCTATGGGATGAGGCACGTTGTTTTAGATCAGAAAAAAAAATAACCAAAGGCATAAAGGGTCCTGTTTTAAATTGTTTAAAAAATGCTAAAAAAATAAATTCAGGAAATGACGTTCTATTAATACTATATAATAATTTATTTATCAAGAATAATCATTCTAAACGAAGGTCCTTAATTTAGTACTAAAAAAATTATAAAACAATAGTAAAAAAATTTTTTTTTAAACTTTTTTCTTCACACATTTACGACAAGTTTTATTTCAAAATATAAAAAGCACTTTACATTTATATTACTAACAAGAAACTAACATAAAAAAATAAACTATACTAAATGGAACTTACCCCCAGTCAAGTTTGGAACAACTGCTTATCTTTTATAAAAGATAACATCAATCAACAAAGTTTTGAAACTTGGTTTCTACCAATACGTCCAGTGAAATTTAAGAAATCTATATTGACAGTAGAAGTTCCTAGTAAGTTTTTTTACGAATGGATAGAAGAAAATTACATTGATTTAATCAAAACAGCGATAAAGAAAGAATTAGGAGAAGATGGAAAATTATTATACAACATTATATTAAACAATGACAATAATAAACCTTATTCTGTTCAGATACCAAGTATTAATACTAGAGTAAAATCTAACCCCAATCATTCTATTCCTATTCAAGCATTAGATCAAAAATTTAAAAACCCTTTTGTTATTCCTGGTTTAAAAAAAGTGCAAATAAATTCTCAATTAAACCCAAACTACTCTTTTGATAATTTCATAGAAGGTTCATGTAATAGGCTAGCAAGATCAGCAGGATATGCTGTAGCTCAAAAACCTGCTGGTACATCTTTCAATCCTCTATTAATTTATGGAGGAGTAGGGCTAGGAAAAACACATTTAGCTCATGCAATTGGACTAAAAGCTAAAGAACTACATCCTGAAAAAACTGTTCTTTATGTATCTGCAGAAAAATTTACGCAACAATTTATTGAATCAATTAGAAATAACACTAGAAATGATTTTTCACACTTCTATCAAATGGTAGATATATTAATTATTGACGACGTACAATTTTTCTCATCAAAAGAAAAGACTCAAGATATTTTCTTTCATATTTTTAATCATTTGCATCAAAATCATAAACAAATAATTTTAACTTCTGATAGAGCTCCTGTTGACTTAACAGGAATGGAACAAAGGTTATTATCTAGATTTAAATGGGGACTTTCAGCGGACCTACAACAACCCGACCTTGAAACTAGAATTGCTATCCTAAAAAAGAAAATGTACACTGATGGTATCGTTATAGGAAATGATGTTTTAGAATATCTAGCCTATAGCATTTCAACAAATATCCGAGAATTAGAAGGTGCATTAATTTCACTATTAGCACAAGCATCATTAAATAAAAAAGAAATATCAATTTCTTTAGCACGTGAAATGATTGACAGATTTGTCAAAAATACAACAAGAGAAGTTTCTATTGACTACATTCAAAAAGTTATTTGCGACTACTTTGATCTATCCATTGACACACTTAAATCCAAAACTAGAAAAAGAAATATTGTTCAAGCTAGACAACTAGCCATGTACTTTTCAAAACAATTAACAAAATCATCACTTGCTAATATTGGTGCTAGATGTGGAGGCAAAGACCATGCAACAGTTTTACATGCATGTAAAACTGTCAACAACCTAGTCGATACTGATAAAGACTTTCGTCTATATGTACAAGAATTAGAAAAAAAATTTACTTTACCTTAGTAAGGCAAAAAAAAAGACTCTTTAAAAGAGTCTTTTTTTATCATTATAATTACTCTGAAAACTATTTTTCACCGTCCTTAACCTCTTCAAAATCAACATCTGTAACATCATCTCCTTCACTCTTAGCATCTGCCTTAGATGAGTCGCTAGCACCCTGTTGACTTTCATTAGATTGAGACTGAGTAGCTTTATACATTTCTTCTGATGCGTTCTGCCAAGATTTATTTAACTTCTCAACAGCAGAATCAATAGCCTCTAGATTTTTTTCACCATATGCTTTCTTCAACTCAGCTAAATCATTTTCAATCGCAGTCTTTTTTTCTGAAGGCAATTTTTCACCATGTTCATTTAACTGTTTTTCAGTAGTAAAAATCAGTGTATCAGCAGTATTAATTTTATCTACCTCTTCTTTCATTTTTTTATCACTATCAGCATTAGCTTCTGCTTCTTTTTTCATTTTTTCAATCTCTGCGTCACTTAAACCTGATGAAGCTTCTATAACAATTTTTTGCTCCTTATTAGTAGCCTTATCTTTTGCTGTAACATTAATCATTCCATTAGCATCAATGTCAAATGCTACTTCAATTTGAGGAACCCCTCTTGGTGCAGGTGGAATATCTGAAAGCTGAAAACGCCCCATAGTTTTGTTGTCTTTAGCCATTGATCTTTCTCCCTGTAAGACATGAATATCTACAGCAGGCTGATTGTCAGCAGCGGTTGAAAAAACCTCTGATTTTTTAGTTGGAATTGTTGTATTAGATTCTATTAACTTTGTAAAAACGCCTCCCATTGTTTCAATACCCAACGACAAAGGAGTCACATCTAATAATAATACATCTTTTACATCACCTGCTAAAACACCACCTTGAATAGCGGCACCAACAGCCACAACCTCATCTGGATTAACTCCTTTAGAAGGATCTTTTCCAAAAAAGTCCTTAACTATTTTTTGAATAGCTGGTATTCTAGTAGAACCGCCGACCAAGATAATTTCATCTATATCTGACGGAGTTAGTCCGGCATCTTTAACAGCTTTTTTACACGGTTCTAAAGATCTTTGAATTAAATCATCAGATAACTTCTCAAAACTAGATCTTGTTAATGTTTTAACTAAATGCTTTGGCCCAGAAGACGTAGCAGTTACGTAAGGCAAATTAATTTCTGTCTGAGAACTTGAAGATAATTCAATTTTAGCCTTCTCTGCAGCTTCTTTTAATCTTTGAAGAGCCATAGGGTCTTCTCTTAGATCTATAGATTCTTCTTTTTTAAAATCCTCTGCCAACCAATTAATAATAGCAAGATCAAAATCATCTCCTCCCAAATGGGTATCTCCATTAGTAGATTTAACTTCAAACACGCCATCACCCAATTCTAGAATAGAAATATCGAAAGTTCCTCCTCCTAAATCAAAAACTGCAATTTTTGAATCGGAAGTTTTCTTGTCTAGCCCATATGCCAAAGCAGCAGCAGTAGGCTCATTAATAATTCTTCTAACTTTTAATCCAGCAATCTCTCCTGCCTCTTTAGTTGCCTGTCTTTGTGAATCATTAAAGTATGCAGGAACAGTAATAACAGCTTCTGAAACTTGAGTACCTAAATGATCTTCTGCTGTTTTTTTCATTTTTTGTAATATAATAGCAGAAATTTCTTGCGGAGTATAATCTCTATCATCTATACTGACTCTTGCAATACCATTATCTCCCTTAACTAATTTATATGGGACAGACTTAATTTCTTTTTTTATACTATCATATCTTTCACCCATAAATCGCTTTACAGAATAAATTGTTTTTTCAGGATTGGTAATAGCTTGTCTTTTAGCAGGGTCACCAACTTTACGCTCACCGCCTTCAACAAAGGCCACTACAGATGGCGTCGTACGTTTTCCTTCACTATTTTGAATTACAACTGGCTCATTGCCTTCCATAACCGAAACACAAGAATTAGTAGTTCCTAAATCTATACCTATTATTTTACTCATAATTTAAATTTTAAATTGTTACATTGATTAATCTTCAAAGACTATACCAAAACAATTAAACAAACAAAATGTCATTTAATGCGACATGAAAACATGACAAATTCTAGGAAAGCATGACAAATTGACATTATTAATCACAGTACGGAGGAAAATTTAACTGAAGGTAAGATAATCCCAAATCCTTATAACATGCAAAATTTAAATCTTTGGTTATCTGACCAAAAGACAATGAGTCTCCTGAAGGTGCATCGATTCTAAGATTTTTTAAAGTTGCAATACTTCTTGAAGAAACATGACCAATTCCATTATTGATGTTATTATACTTAGGTCTTTCTTGATTGATGCCGAAACCTGGAAGACTAGCGTTATAATAAGTATATAACTCTGTATTAATAGCAACAATTTCAATATCAATACACCTATGATAAATGCCAGCAGGAAGAGGTGCTTCAGCATTATCTTGATAAAAAGTATACAAAGGATATCGATAATAATCTGGATTAGCCATATCCTGGTCTAAAATTTGATTTTTTAAATGATTAAAAAATGCTTGACCATAAAACATTTCTGAAACACGAGACCCAGTACCATTAAGTTGATCTAAGTCATCTATAACCTTACCATCTAGCAACGTCCAAACAACAGACATAGTATCCACGTTAACCTTAGGCACGTGATAAGTTTGTCCTAAGCCATTTTGAACATCAATTTCATAGTCACTTTTATGTTGCTGCAAATACTTAAAGGTTAGTATTATTGAGTACATTTTAGCATTTCTAGAGGGCTCAACTTCAATTTCCACAGGAGAAGGTGAAGTTAAAGTTAAAACAGAAAATTGAGCTCTTGTTCTAGGCTTATAGACCTCTAAAGGCTGTACAATATTGGTTTCCGAACTTGCTTGAACACCAGTTATAGTATTGAGAAATGAAACTAAATAACTATTAGGCATATTCTCACACGCTTGATTCGATTGACAGCAACCACCACAAAGGTCATCAACTTGTGGTGAGGGCAACTTAAATAAATAAAAGTCTTCTGAGTTAAAATTATCATCTTCATCTTCTTCTTTCACAATTCCTATAGCCGCTAATTCCTCCCACTCTACCAAATCTAAAAATTGTGGAGGACTAACCTCACCAGTATTATTATTTACAAGATTTACCCACACATTTAATGGGTCATACTGATCAAGTACACCATCACCATCAAAATCATCACCAACAAAGTTGTTATTCAGTGTGTCATTAGAATAATAAATTGAATCATAAACACCTATGAAATTATCAGCTGGCTGACCTAGAAAGCTTTTTTGAATTCTTACAAAATTAACTCTATTAGTATCTGGAGTACTATCTCCATCTCTATTGAAATCGATCCAGTTCTCTTCAAGTTCAGTTTGGATATTTGCGAACATACTGCCATCTCCGTCCGTCCATGAGCCTGAATCAAAAATTGCATAAACCACAGGAATATCTTGCCACTCATCATTAATATCAATCTCATTATCACAAGACATAATTAAAAGAAAAGATATTAGAATTGGAATTCTCATAGAGCAAATATATAATTTTTGTAGATTTGACATATAAAAAGAACACTGTTTAATGATATTTTTTCGATTTATATTTTTACTCATAATCACCAGCCACATCTCCGTGGCTCAAGATAATGGAATAAAATCAAAGTTTTCTCAGAATGTTTTAAGAGAAGATTTTGATGAGCAAAATTTAATTTTCCCCACAACCACTGAGTCCAATGGCAAATACAGCATATTAATTGACAAAGATGGTTACTATGGTTTAGGAAGTGGAAATTCAGAATACCCCCTACTCATTCAATGGAAAAATGACTTAAATAACTTTGAATTAAAAACATCAATTCGGCTTAAAGATGAATCAGAATGGGAAACTGTACAGAAAATACAGGGCCAAACAGGGCAGATTTTTGGATTATTATTAAAATATAACCCGGACAACCAAGAAGCATTAATTTTTCAAATCAATGGAGTCAGGCAATATAGACTAAGTTATTTGAGAAATGAAAAAATGAGACATTTAAGTGAATGGAAGGACTCAAAACATATTAAAAGAAATGATGCCAATCAAATAAAAATCAGAACAAAAGACAATAACTATGAGTTCTACATTAACAATCAATTTGTGTTTAAAAAAAATTTGGAAAGATATAATGATGTCTTAACCAACGGAAATTTCGGATTTTACCTTGGAAAAAACACTCAAGCTATGATAGATTACATCTACATTTCAACTGAAAAAGAATATAATGGCATAAATAAATTATTAAACTTAAGTCAGTCTGATGCCGAAAAGATCATAGCCGAAAAAGAAAAATTTAAAATAGACCTTCAAAATAAAAAGAAAGAAGAAATAGAAGAACTAACAAATGTTATTAAAATTTTAGAAAATGAACTAAAAAATACACATCAAAAAATAGATTCTCTAAAATTTGAAAATCACCAATACGAACCATTTAAAAATATTATAAACGAAAATGGTGATTTCATGCTAACTCTAACTAAAGATCTTAAATACCAAATTGAACAAAACCAAATATTAAAAAACAATAATAGCAAGCTATTAGATTCTATAAGCATTTTAATTAACAAACAAGAAGAGTTTAAATTAGAATACCTTAATGTTTTAGATAGAATGATGCAAAATACTGACACAACAAATACAAAAAAAGATACAATAAGATGAAAAACCAAAAATCCTATACAAAAATAACAACCCATTCTCTACAAGAAATGAAGCATAGCAATGAAAAAATATCTATGTTGACAGCCTATGACTATTCGTTTGCAAAAATATTAGACATGGCAAATATTGATGTATTATTAGTTGGTGATTCAGCATCAAATGTTATGTCAGGACATGAAACAACTCTGCCAATAACATTAGACGAAATGATATATCACGCAAAATCTGTTGTTAGAGCAGTAAAAAGGTGTTTAATAGTCGTAGATCTGCCTTTTGGCTCCTATCAAGGTAACTCTAAGAAAGCATTAGATTCTGCAATACGTATAATGAAAGAATCTGGCGCACACGCAGTAAAACTTGAAGGAGGGTGTGAGATTGAAGAGTCAATAAAACGTATTATTGACTCCGGGGTTCCAGTCATGGGACACCTAGGACTAACTCCTCAGTCTATTTACAAATTTGGAACATATAGTGTTAGGGCCAAACAAAAAGAAGAAGCTGAAAAGTTAAAATCAGATGCTATCAAGCTCGAAAAAGCAGGTTGTTTTGCAATTGTAGCAGAGAAAATACCTGCAAAGTTAGCAGCTGAAATTACGAAATCAGTTAACATTCCTATAATTGGTATTGGCGCTGGATCCAAAGTTGACGGACAAGTTCTTGTAATGCATGATATGCTGGGTTTAAATAATGAATTTAATCCTAGGTTTTTAAGAAGATATGCTGATTTAACAAAAATTGTAAACACAGCCGTTTCTGAGTATATTCATGATGTAAAAAATAAAAAATTCCCAAACAAAAGTGAGGAATATAATTAAATTATGAAAAATTGGATATTATATGAAGATAATCATCTCATAATTGTTAACAAACCTCCCAAAATACCCGTCCAAGGCGATCGCACAGGTGACTTGTCATTAATTGATATAGCAAAAAAATACATAAAAGAACGAGATAAAAAGCCAGGTAATGTTTTTATGGGTTTGCCTCACCGAATTGACAGACCAACGAGTGGAATAGTTGTATTATCAAAAACTAGTAAATCCTTGTCTAGGATGACTAAAATATTTAAAGAAAGACGTGTCAAAAAAGTATACTGGGCTATTGTAAAAAAAAAATTACACAAAGATCAAGCAACTTTAATTAATTTTTTAAAAAAAAATCAAATTAAAAATAAATCATTTGCATCAAAAGATAAAAAAAACGGCTTTTTAAAATCAGAACTAAATTATCATTTTAAACAAAAAATAGATTCGTATTATCTATATGAAGTTGAATTAATTACTGGAAGACATCACCAGATTAGAGCTCAATTTTCATACGCAGGATCACCAATTAAAGGAGATGTCAAGTATGGTGCTAACGCACCAAATAAAAATGGAAGTATTCATTTGCATTCTAGGAATATTGAATTCAAGCACCCCGTAAATGATAAAACAATTAACATAACGGCAAGCCCACCGAAAAAAGAGATTATTTGGCGGAATTGCTTTAAGAATTAAAAAATACTTTGGAAATCTATATTCCTATTGATAAATTTGAATAATATATGAAATCATCTCAAATATTTTTATTAGCATCTGAGTACTTTATCCTAAATAAAAATTTAATTAAAAAAATTGGTTTAGAGGCAACAACTACCCTATGTTCATTAGCTCAGATTGAAATGAACAATAATATAAAAAAAAATTTTTTCACAACAACCATACAAACATTGATTAATGACACTTCATTGTCAGAGTTTAAAATAAAAAATGCAATTAATAAATTGTATAAAATGAATATTATAGATGTTGTTGTTAAAAGCAATGATATAGATGTTAAAATTATGCATGATAATATTTTTCCACACATAAATATGAAAAATAAAACTGTTGATAATAAAAAAAATAAATCAAGAACTAAAATGCCAAATAAAAGGTTTAAAAAACCTACAAAAAAGGCCTTAGGCAATTATTTCAAAGAACTTGGATCAAGTCAAGAAGATAGCGAAATTATGTTTGATTATTATGAATCTAAAGGATGGAAAGTAGGGAAAAGTCCAATGAAATGTTGGAAAAGTGCCTCAAGAAATTGGGTTAGAAGAGAAAATAAAAAAACTGACTTTCCAAATTATTATGATAAAGCTTTTGAGTCAAAAATCTGTGACGATCCATTAAAATTATCAAAATACCATAATCACTTAAAAAATATTGGATGGGAATCAACATATTCACCATCTTCAGGATCAATCTGGAAACAAATAAAAAAGTAATTTATGAATTGGTTTGCAAATTGGTTTGATTCAGAATACTACCATATACTCTATAACAACAGAGACAAGCTTGAAGCAAATTTATTTATAGATAATATATTGAAAAAGTTTCAACCACCAGATAATGCTTTTTTTCTTGACTTAGCATGTGGTTCAGGAAGGCATTCAATATATCTAAATAAAAAAGGATATAACGTTGATGGAGTTGACTTATCAAAGAAAAGTTTACTGAAAGGGAAAAGCTATCAAAATGACACACTGCAATTTATTGCAGAAGATATTAGAAGTTATAAAAAACCTACTAAATATGATTTTATTCTTAACCTATTCACAAGCTTTGGCTACTTTGAAACAGAAAATGACGACATAAATGTTTTGAGAAATGTTAAAATATCACTTAAAAAAAATGGAATATTTATATTAG